>Ga0160505_100036_pt1 | contig 121761 bp, 110 predicted proteins | sample DIDeMG_FD_108225 | JGI IMG/M metagenome (GOLD analysis project Ga0160505, IMG submission 108225) | Enriched chicken feces microbial communities from UW Madison campus, WI, USA - DID2874_E49_Stillage MG | ecosystem: Host-associated > Birds > Digestive system > Large intestine > Fecal ... | reverse complement strand
GGTTGAGCCGGTTGAGCCGGTTGAGCCGGTTGAGCCGGTTGAGCCGGTTGAGCCGGTTGAGCCGGTTGAGCCGGTTGAGCCGGTTGAGCCGGTTGAGCATGGTGGGTCCACTGACGGCCGTCCCACCACCGAACCAGTGCGCTGTTCTGCGGATCGGTGTACCAGCCGGGTGCAGGAGCGTTCACCTGTGTCACCCTGCCAGGGCGTCCGCCTCGATGTGGGCGATTCCGATGGTGAATCTGCGCTCCCGGTCGCCGACCCCACCGTCCCGCCGCACAGTGGTCCCCATGACAGATGACCTCACCGCCCTGGCCCTGATCGGCTCGCTGAAGCCGTCCCCCTCCCCGTCCAGCAGTGAGCACCTCGCGAACCAGGTGCTCTCCGCGCTGGCCCAGCACGGCGTCACCGGCAGCACCCTGCGGCTCGCCGATCACGACATCCGCCCCGGGGTGGAGACCGACATGGGCGACGGCGACCAGTGGCCCGCGATCCGGGAGCAGATCCTCGCGGCGGACATCCTGTTGATCGCCACCCCGATCTGGATGGGCCAGACCTCCTCGGTCACCAAGCGGGCCCTCGAACGTCTGGACGCCGAACTCTCCGAGACCCAGGAGGACGGCCGCCCGATCCTGTTCGACAAGGTCGCCGCGGTGGCCGTGGTCGGCAACGAGGACGGTGCGCACCACGTCAGCGCCGAGGTCTACCAGGCGCTGAACGACGTCGGGTACTCCTTCGCACCCCAGGCGGTCACGTACTGGGTCGGCGAGGCGATGGGGTCGGTGGACTACCGCGACCTGCCCGAGACGCCCGAGTCGGTCGCCACCACCACCGCGACCCTGGCCAGGAACACCGCGCATCTCGCCCGGCAGCTGCGGGCGCAGCCGTACCCCGGCGAGTGACGGGCCGGTCGCCTCGGTAGTCCCCTCTCGGGGTGGCCGGGGTCGCCGGGGTGGCCGGGGTGGCCGGGGTGGCCGGGGTGGCCGGGGTGGCCGGGAGATCGTCAGGCGCGGCGACGCGGCGAGCTCCGGTCGCGGCGGTCCGCGGGCAGCGACCGGTGGCCACCCGGCACTCTGGATGCCGAGTATGCGGTCACGTCGTGCGGCCGGACTCGACGGGGACGAGGGAGGTCGTCGTGGTCACCTCCGCCGGGCGGACGACGGCGCGGGGGCGAGAGGTGGTCCATGCGACCGCCGCCAGCACCACCACGATCCCGGCCCACTGGACGGCGGTGAGCCGTTCGCCGACCGCGAGGGTGCCGAGCAGGATGCCGGTCAGCGGGTTGAGCATCCCCAGAGCACCGACCTGTGCCGCTGGCAGCCGGCGCAACCCGCCGAACCAGCACAGGTAGGCCAGCGCGGTCGCGACCAGACTGGTGAACGCGAAGCCCAGCCCCGAGCGCACGTCCAGCGCCGGTGGCGGCCCACCGATGGCGGCGACCACCGCCAGCAGCAGCCCACCCAGCGTGAGCTGCCACGCGGTCGATGCCAGCACCGGCGTCCCGGCCGCCCAGCGAGTACCGAGCAGCGCTCCGACCGACGAGGACGTCAGCGCAGCGAAGGCCGCCAGCACGCCCAGCGGGTCGATCGCTCCCACCGTCGCGCCGAGCACCAGCACCAGTGCCGCGGCGCCGACCACCGCACCCGAGACCGCCCGCACCGTCGGTCGCTGCCCGATCAGCGGCCAGGCGAGCAGGGTCAGTGCCAGCGGACTGAGCGCCATCACCGACGACGCGATGCTGCTCGGCAGCAGCTGGGCCGAGGCGTAGACCAACGCGAAGAACCCGCTCACGTTCAGCACCGACAACACCGCCGACTGCCACCACTGCTTGCCGTGCGGCAGGGCCCGCGCCAGCGGCAACAGCACCAGACCGGCCGGGAGTGCGCGCAGGGCCGATCCCCACAGCAGGGCGTCGGCCGGCAGCAGCTGCCGGGTCACCACGTAGTTCGCACCCCAGGTGATCGGTGCGACGGCGGTGATCGCCCACCATCCTCGATTAGCTTCCACGGAAGCGATAATAGCTTCCCCGGAAGGTACTCTGGAACCATGACCGACGATCGCGTCGCCAGGATCCAGCAGCAGTGGGAGCGGGAGCGCCCCGACCTCGACGTGTCCCCGCAGGGGCTGTTCGGCCGCCTGCACCGACTGGCCGACCTGCTCCGGGACGACATCCGCGCGCTCTACCGCCGCTACGGACTGGGCGAGGGCGAGTTCGACGTCCTGGCAGCACTCCGGCGCCAGGGCGAGCCCTACGAGCTGGCACCCGGCGTGCTCGCCCGCCACACCATGGTCACCACCGGGGCCATGACCAAGCGCCTCGACCGGCTGGAGGAATCCGGGCTGATCGAACGACACGCCCGCGACGACGACGGTCGCGGGCGGGTGGTCCGGCTGACCGGCGCGGGTCGCACCCTGATCGACGAGGTGTTCACCGCGCACATCCGCAACGAGCACCGCCTGGTCGCCGGGCTCGACCAGGATCAGCGCGCCGCCCTGGTGACGTTGCTCGGCAGCTGGCTCGCCGACGTGGAGAACGCCGACTAGGCGGGCTCGGCCTCGTCCTCGGACTCCTCCGGCACCGCCTCGTCGTCCTCCTCGACCATCGGCGGATCCGGAGTATGCAGCCGGGAGTAGACCGCCCAGACCACCGCCACCAGCGGCACCGCGATCACCGCCCCCAGGATGCCCGCCGTCAACGTCCCGGCGGTCACCGCCAGCGCCACCACCACCGGATGCAGCGACACCTGCTTGCCCATCACCAACGGCTGCAGGATGTGCCCCTCGAACTGCCCGATCGCCGCGATCCCCAGACCGACGATCGCCGCCTGGATCGGACCGTTCGCCGCCAACGCCACGATCATCGCGATCACCATCGCCGACGGCGCGCCGATCAGCGGGATGAACGCACCGATCATCACCAGCACCGCCAACGGGGCCGCCAACGGCACCCCCACGATCGTCAGCAGGATCGCCGCCAGGATGCCGTCGGTCACCGCGATGATCACGGTCCCCCGGGTGTAGCCGGAGAACGTGAACCACCCGGCACCACCCGCAGTCTGCCAGGTCGAACGCACCCGGGCCGGCAGCTGGTTCAGGAACCAGGTCCACATGTCCTTGCCACGGGCCAGGAAGAAGATCGCGCTGAACAGCGCCAGGGCCATCGCGGTGAACACCTCGACCACGGACCCCGCCTGCGCGGCCGCCTGGCTCGCGATGTCCCCGGCGTGCTCCTGCACCCAGGTCTGGCCGTTCTCGATCCAGTGCCCGATCTGGTCGTTGGTGATCGTGAACGGCAGCGGACCGTTCTCCAGGAAGTCGACGATCTGGTCGATGCCCGCGCCGAACTGGTCGGACAGCGCGCTCCACTGGTTCGCCACCGAGTAGGCCACGTAGAAGATGAGCCCGGAGAACACCAGGAACCCGGTCAACAGCCCCAACGCGGTCGCCAGCGGGCGCGGCATCACCTTCGCGTAGATATCCACCAGCGGACGCAGCACCGCGGTCAGCACCAACGCGATGAACACCGCGATGAACAGCAGCTTCACCTGCGCCGTGGCATAGAACACCACCCCGACCCCGACCAGCAGCACCAACAGTCGCCAGGTCGTCCCCGCGGAGGTGCGCAACCAGCGCGGCACGCCCTCCTCGTCGCCACCCGCAGGCCCTCGACGCTGCCCCGCCACCCGGCGTGGGTTCTGCTCGGCCATCGGGTGCACCACCTCCACTAACGCCCGGACCAGGTGCGATCCGGCTCTGCCCCAGTCTGGACCTCGGGGGCGATGCATGCCCGCCCACCGCGCCGTGCTATCTTTACTCACCGTTCCTACGACACCGGAACCGGGCGCCTCGCGTTCGGTTGAAGGCCGTGGGGATTCACCCTGTCCGGGTGGCGGAATGGCAGACGCGCTAGCTTGAGGTGCTAGTGCCCGTATAGGGCGTGGGGGTTCAAGTCCCCCTCCGGACACTCGTTGAGACAGCGACGACGAAGGCCCCGATCCCGCCAGATCGGGGCCTTCGTCGTGTGCGGGCGCACGGTCGGATCACTCCCGTATCGCCACGCCCCACGCGTCGCAGCGCCGTGCTACCCGCACCATCAGCTCCCGCGCCTCGCTACGCGGGATCGACCGCCAGCGCGACGACAGGGTCATGCGAAAGGTGAGCCACATCCGCAGCGAGTCCGGGTCACGGTAGCGGTCGACCAGCGCGACGTCCGCTACCAGCGGCTCGACGGCGGTGAGCCGCTCACGGAATCCCACGGCGGACAAGTCCGTCGGCAACATGACCGTGAGATCCCGCAGCGCGGCGGGATGGCTCGACTGGCGGATCACCGACGGCCGCCGGCCCGATCCGAGGGCCGACCCGGTCGGCGAACCGTCGGGCGACGGCGAGGCGAACTCGATTTCCGCGGTGAGCGTGACGGTGCTGCCCGTCATCGCGCCCAACCGGACGCTGCCGACGTCCCTGCCTCCGGCTCGGAGCGCACGCCACTCGCCCTGGTGGTCCCGACGCAACAGCCCCCATTCCAGGTCTGGCCCATGGATCGTGCGTGCCACGAGGCCGAGCAGTCGCATCCCATCACCCGGTGCCGTCCCCTGAGCGGCGGGTGCCGGATCGACCTCCCTGACGAGTCCGAGTACCCGGCGTTCGGCACTGCCGTCGGCGGTGTAGACCGAGCCGATCTCGAACACTCCCCCTTTCCCGGCCGGCCGACCGGCTTCGACGAGCAGTCCGGGCAGCACCGAGTCCCGCACCGCCTCGCTCGTCCCGAGCAACCGGCTCGCCTCAAGCGCTTCGGCATCCGCCGGCACGACCATCGGCGTCACCAGCTCGGTCCAGCCCGCCGCCTGAAGCCTGCGGCGCACCGCACGTTCGGCGCGCGAATGGTCGGCGCGGTCACGGGTCATCTCGGCGCGGGTGGCGACTCCTGGCAATCGGCTTAGGCCGATCCTGCGCACCACCTCCTCGACCAGGGTCTCCTCGTCGACGATGTCCGCACGGGAGGCGGGGACTCGTACCGACATCCGGTCAGCACCGTCCAGCGTGACCCGGATACCCGCGGGGCGCAGCACCTGCCCCAGATCGGCGGCGGTCGGCGGCATCCCGGTGACGGCCTGGAAGCGACTCGCCGCCAGGGTCCGAGTGAGCGGCGCGACCTCGGCTCCGACACCGTCCCAGCTGCGTTGCGGGGCGACACCCAGCCACCTGCACACTCGAATCAGCGCCCGACGACAGTCGTCTGCTCCGGCCACGGCGCTCGGGCCCCACACCGTCACGATCCAGCTCTCGGTGTCCGCCTCGGCAGGACCGGACTCAGCGACGCTGACCTGCACTTCCTGGTCTGCACCGGTCAGCGTGATCGCCGGGACGCCACCAGCCGACCGACGGCGATCGAACCTGAGCCCGGTCTCGAATGCCGCGGCCGCCAGATACTCGTCGACAGCCGACGGCCCAGGCGGGATCCCCACCGAACGGTGCCGCCGTCGGTCGTCTTCCGGCACCAGGATGTCCGGCTCCGGGCCTGCGATCAGCACAGCAGCGGCTGTGATGCCCGGGATGTCGACCACCAGGTGCCCCGGTGCGGGATCCTCCGCTCGGGGAACCGGCGTCGATCGCCCAGCGATTCCTCGGCGGACCAATTCCTCCGCCAGCTCGGCGACCCGACCTGCCACCTCGACGCCGGGCGGAAGCCGCACCGAGAGCACGTCGTCACCCCACGCCCTCGGTAGCCAGTCGCGCACCGGTGCGCCGGGAGTGCTGTCCTCCGGCAGGACCGCCAGTTCTGGTGCCCCTCCCTCGGCGAGATCGGCCTCGACACAGACCCTGCCCACCCGCACCGCTTGCCCGCTCCCGGTGACGACGGCCCGGAAAGTGCCATAAGGCCCCTCGGTCTCACCCCCCGCGGCGCGCATGACCAAAGCGCCCGGTAGGGCGACAGCGACCTTGGTGCCGCGAGCCGGGACGTCACGCAGATCGGACGGGAGCGCCACCCGCTCGGGTGTGGGGACTGCCATCACCAACGGCTGCCCCGGCTCGCTGAGCACCTCGCCGACCACGACATCCCGGCACGCGGCACCCAGGCCGGTGACAGAGTTCACCACGACCCCCATCTCCCCCAGCACGAGGTCCACGATCCCGACCGCGACCGGATTGTCGAGCAGCGAGTTCACCCAGCTGAGCGGGATCCGGCTCATCGTGAGCGCCCGCCGTCCGCCGTGACGTACGGCCTGATGTCTGCCCGTCCGTCCCGCAAGGCAAGGATGCGTTCCATCGACACCGCCAGCGACCAGGCGAGGTTGTCGGGTCCGATCCCGATCCGGTCCCGGATGCTGGCCCGGAAGATGCCACCCGACATGATCTCGAGGTAGCCCCGCCCGGCGCACAGGCCACAGCCCGCCCCACCGCAGGCGGTGCATGGCAGATCGACAGCGATTCCCGGCGACACGTAGGGCAGTGAGCGCAGGCGCAGACGCGGCGTACTCGAGCGTCCGAGGAGCTCGTCGCCCACCGCGTGTGCCAGCGCGATGAGATCGCCGAGGCCGGCGTCCGTGCCCACCGCAGCCGCCTCCACCTGGTGGAAGCGGGTCACGAACCGGGGGGACGGGATGGTCCGGCGGTGACAGGCACCCCCGACCGCGACCCTGACCGCCCCCTGGCCCCGTGCCGCCAGTAGCGCCCTCATCACCGAGGACGTGGTGTGGCTGCGCAGCAGACGGCCGCCGGGGAGCAGCATCGTGTGCGCAGATGTCCTGGTCGGGTGGTCGACCGGGATCTCCAGCAGGTCGAAGCTGTGCCAGACGTCATCGATCTCCGGCGTCACACGCCACCCGAACCCGTGAGATGCCAGCAGGTCGCGAGTCTGGTCGATGAGGTCGACCACCGGATGCGGGGCTCCACTAGGGTCGTGCTGGTCGTGGCAGGCATCGGCCATCGCCGCCCACAGCGCCGCGCGCCGATCTGATTCCTCGGCATGAGCCTGGCGCTGGTTCATCGTGTGGCACTCGCAGACGACGGAGGGGTGAGGGTGATCGGGGCCCGAGGACACGACGTGGGCACGCATGGCGAGTCGGCCCTCGCGACGGCGCTCGGTCTGCCGGTCGTGATCCGGTCGACCGTCGACATCGGCCGGTGCTGGCCGCTGTTCCCGGCTGAGGAGGCGACGGTCGCGGGATCGGCACCACAACGGCGTGCGCAGTTCGCCGCCGCGCGGGCCTGTGCGCGCGCGGCGATGCGAGACCTCATGATCGAGCCCGCGGCCATCCTCCCCGTGGGAGGCACGGGCCCGATGTGGCGCACCCGCGCGCCACGGTGGCCGCACGGCGTGGTCGGCAGTCTCACCCACACTGCCGGCTTCGCGGCGGCCGCGCTCGGGCGCAGCGAGCACGTGGGGTCGGTCGGCCTGGACGTCGAGCCTGACCTGGCGCTGCCGCACGGAGTGTGGGACAGCGTGCATGTCGACGGCGAGGACCGATGTGTGGCGGATCTTGCCCAGGGCGACGCGACCATCGCTGGGGACCGGCTGGTGTTCAGCGCGAAGGAGGCGGTGTTCAAGGCCTGGTTCCCCTTGACCGGACGGTGGCTGGGCTTCGACGACTGCCAGGTGGATCTGCGGCCCGACGGCACCTTCTGCTGCGGGCCGACCGGGGACGCCGACCCGTCCCACCGCCTGCTGGAGGCAGTCATCGGGCGGTGGCGGGTCACCAGCCGCGGTGGCACCCGCCATCTGCTCACGGCGGCCGCGGTGCCTGCGTGCATCGCGCCGGTCACGGCGAGAACTCCTTGACCGGTCCCTCGTCCGGAGTCGGAACCTCGAATCCGTCCACGTACTGCCGCATCAGCTCCCCGGGGACCTGGACGTCGTTGGGTCCGCGATCCCCTCGCAGATCCAGTCGGCGCCGAAGCTCATCCCGGTCCGAACGCAGGTAGTACACCACCGGCACGATGCCGAGCGGGGCGAACAACGCTCGGATCCGGTCCCGGGACCGCCGCGACCAGAATGAGGTGTCGATGACCACCGGGACACCGGCGGCAGCTGCTGCCAGAGCGTCGGCGTCGATGCCACGGTGGATCCTCTCGGCCACATCCTGATCGACCGGGTGCCGACGGAACCCCGCGTCCCAGGCCCGCTCGTCGAACGAGAACCGCCGGTAGCCCCGCTCCTGGAGGCGCAGTGACATCGTCGTCTTCCCTGAACCTGCCAGACCGCACATCATCACCACCCGATCGACGGTGTCATCCGGCAGCGGGTCGACGCCGTTCAACTCATCGCTCCGGTGTAGCGGCCGAGTTCGCGTCGCCAGAGCACGACCACTATCAGCACCACGACCGCTGTCAGGGCGAGCGCGACCACTGCCATCCACGGGGACGCCATACCGAACATGACCTCCGCCGGGACGGTCGTGATGAAAGCCACCGGAAGCACCCAGGTCAGCACGGTGCGGAACAGCGGCCCGTACAGCGATGTCGGGACGCGGCCGAGGTTCAGCGCCGCGTGCAGCACGAACGAGGCATCCCACTGCACCTGGGACAGCACCTTGTACGAGGTGATCACCCCCAGCGCCCACAGCAGCACCAGCCCGCAGAGGACGGCGATCACCGAGGCGACAGCAGCCGCGGGGGTCGGCGGTCCGCCACCGAGCGCGACAGCGGTGACAGCGAGTCCGGCCGCGAGGAGCAGCTTCGGCAAGTCCTGGACGCCGAGCACCCGCAGCGAGCAGTAGATCAGCGAGTTGACCGGCTTGAGCAGCACGGCGTCCAGCGACCCGGTGCGCACCTGCTCCGGCCACTGCCCGATGTTCGGCATGATCACGATCCACATCACCGCATCCATCAGGTACCAGATGGAGAGCAGGTACAACAGCTGCGGCAACCCCCATCCCCCGGCGTCCGCCGCGCGCAGCGAGACCACCACGGACGGCACCGAGGAGACGCCCAGCCACACGATGGACACCAGGGTTCCCGTCAGCATGTCCCCGCGATATTCGGCGGCACCGGCAGCGGTCGCCCGCCAACTCGCCCACAGCACCCGGCCCGTGCGCCCGCCGATCACGTTCCCACCGCCTCGTACCGACGCAGCGCGCGGCGCCACACGACCCGGAGCAGCAGATGCAGGCCGACCACCCACACCGCAGCTTCCGCGATGGTGCCGAACGCCGACACATCGCCGATTCCCGCGAGCATTTGCGCGGGAGCTCCCTGGGCGAACCAGAACGGCTGGTGCACCAGGACCGTCGGCAGGGGCTGCGGCAGCAGGACGACCGGGGCGACCATGCCGCCGAGCACCCATTCCAGACCGACGACCAGGCCCATCACCCCATCGGCTTTGGTCAACCAGAAGGCCACGGTGGCGACGATGGTCGCGACGTACGCGACGGCCACCGCACCGAGCACCGCGACCACGACGGCCGTCACCCACACCGAGACCCCGCCCCTGACCACGCCGCCACCCAGGATGACGATCAGCGGCACGGCGACGATGACCACCGGCAGCCGGAACACATTGGTGGCGGCGCTCTCCAGCACGGGAACCACCGTGGGCGGCATCGGCCGCATCAGCATCACCGACAGCTGCCCGTTGTGGATCCGGCTCGACATCGCAAACACCACGTTGCCGGTCAGGCTCAGGTTGGACAGGGCGAGCAGCACCCCGAAATAGGTCGTGAACTGGGCCTGGTCGATGCCGTCGACCGGGTTGTCGGCCGCAGCGCCCCGCCACAACGCCATGAATGCCAACGGGACCACCCACCCGAGCGCGCCGAGCACGATCTGCGCGCGATAGGTGCTGCGGGCTTGCAGTTCCACCCGGAACAGTCCGAACATCCCGGCGAGGTTCACGGTCGGCCGCCGTGGTACAGCCGGGTGAGCGCGTCCTCGAGTGGCTGCTCGGCGACGTCGACATCCTCCACCGCCACCCAGCGCTCCACCGTGTCGACCGCGCGGCCGATCGCGCCCGGTGCCGCCTCGAGCACGATCTGCGACCGGGAGACCTCCACCACCGTGACGCCCGTGAGCGCGCCGAGCTCGGCGACCTGACCGTCGGTCAACGGCTGCACGAAGCGCACCCGCACCCGTTTGTCCCGACCCGCCGTGGCACGGATCTCCGCCAATGAGCCGGAGAAGGTCAATCGTCCGTCGCTGATCGTGAGCACCCGCCCGCACAGCACCTCGATGTCCCGGAGGTAGTGGGAGGTGAGCAGCACCGACGCCTGCGTCTGGGCGACGTACTCGGCGATGAAGGTCCGAATCTGCTGCTGTGCCTCGAAGTCCAGCCCCAGGGTCGGCTCGTCCAGCAGCACCACCGCAGGACGGTGCAGCAACGCCGCGGCGAACTCGCACCGCATCCGCTGGCCCAGGCTCAACCGTCGGGCCTGTTGCATGACATAGGGACCGAGTCCCAGCATCTCGACCAACTGATCGCGGGTGTCGGCGAACTCCTGTTTGCCGAGCCGGTAGATCACCCGGTGCAGGTCGAATGACTCCCACACCGGCAGATCGACGTGCAGCTGCCAGCGCTGACCCATCACGAACCCGATCCGCCGCAGAAACTCGGAGTCGCGGGCGGCAGGGTCGTAGCCGAGGACCCTCACCCGCCCGGAGGTGGTGGTCAGCAACCCAGCGATGCACTTGAGAGTGGTGGTCTTCCCGGCTCCGTTGGGTCCGAGGAAGCCGACGATCTCACCCGCTCCCACCCGGAATCCGATGTCGTCGACGGCGGTGATGGTGCGCGACTCCCGGTGCACCACCGACCGCAGTGCGCCGCGCAGGCCGGGCGGGCGGACGGTGATGTCGAAGGTGCGGACAAGATGGTCGACCTCGATCATGCGGCAGCTCCTCGCAAGGCACCGACGAATGCCCCCACCAGGTCGCGCTCGTCGGCAGCGATCTGCTCGATCAGCACCGGTGCGTCATCGATCTGCGCGCGGTCGCCGGTCATCAGGACGGTGCGCAGCGTCCATGCCAGCCGCTCGATCCGGCGCAGCCCGGGCATCAGGTCCGCGACGTCGACACCCGCCCGCAGACAGTGGTCGGCGCGTTCCAGCATCACGTGCTTGTGCTCCCACAGCACCTGGGCGTCGATCACGCTCATGGTGGTTCCCTGCGCCGATCCTCTGAGCCGTTCGATCAGATAGGGGTACGCCTGAGCACCCCAGATCCGGTCCATCGGTTCGGCGGTTGCCTGGAATCGAGCGGACGTGTCGGCACCCGTCAGGTACTCCTCGAGCGAGTCGGCGATGAATCCGTGGTCCAGGCGGTAGTGACCGGACGGGCGCGGCCGGTACAACACGATTCCGGTGTCGTAGAAGGGCTGATCCCCGAGGTACTCGTACGCGTCCCGGAGCAGATCCTGGGGAATGGTCGTCGCCGCGAACTGCTGACGCTCGTCGTAGCCCAGGAGGTCGAAGTCGCCGGCGCTGTCGTCGCACCCGAAGATCAGCAGGTCGTGCGGGTAGTCGGTGTCGTCCAGGTGCGCGAGTCGGTGCGGCACGTACCGCTCATTCACGGTGAGGTAGACGTACCACCCGTCAGCCAGGGCGTCCCTGGCGACCGAGACGATGTCGTCACCGCGGCGTGCCAGCCACTGCCGGGTCAGGCGTTGGGTGTCCCACCACGGCGACCGGGTGTGGTCGTCGAAGTAGAAGCAGAACGGCACCGGTGAGCCGGGGTCGGGGTCGAGGGCGAGTTGGATGTAGTTGCTGAACACCCAGTCATCGCTGGCGGGTACCTGCTCGCACACCATCAAGGGGAACGCATAGAACTGGTAGGCGTAGGCCCGCGGCCTGCGCATCGGCAGCCGCATCCTCATGGCCGCTCCCCCTGCCGGTAGAGCTCGGTGATCGTCGCCAGGGTCCCCAACGCGTCGAGCGGGGCGAACATCATGGCGCGGTGCTCGCTCACCGCCGCGCAGAAGTCGGCGATCTGTCGACGGTGCGAGACCCCGTAGTAGGCGAGGCCGGGTGGGTCTTCCTGGACGCCTCGGGCCTGCTCCGCGCTCGCCCGCTCGCACAGCGCGGGCGATCCGTGCCAGTCGTGCAGTCGGCCCGGGTGATCGAGGTCGAAGCTGACCGACCCCTCGGTGCCGACGATCTCGATCCGGGTGCGCCACTGCGCGGCACTCGCCACGGTGATCCCGAGCAGCACGGGTGCGCCGGCCGACGTGGTCAGCAGTCCGCACAACGTGTCCTCGGTCTCGATCACGTCCGCGAGCGCCACGGTGCGCGACACCGCACGTTCCACCTCGAGGTCGCCGCACAGCCAGCGCAGGACGTCCAGGCAGTGGTACCCCTGGTTGATCAGTGCCGAACCGCCCTCCCCCGCACGCCGTCCGCGCCAGGTCGACTCGCTGTAGTAGTCCGGCGACCTGTGCGCCTGAAGCGTGGCGGTCGCATAGACGACCGTGCCGAGCAACCCTTCGTCCAACCAGGACCTGACGGCCGCCACCACCGGGTCGTAGCGGTGCTGCGACACCACCGTGAGGGTGAGGTCCTGGGTGGCGGCGTACCGCGCGAGGTCGCGGGAACGCTCCGGGTCCAGCCCGAAGGGCTTCTCCACGATCACATGCTTGCCCGCGCGCAGCGCCGCCTCCACCAGATCCGCGTGCGCGTGGTGTCCGACAGCGACCGACACGCTGGTGATGTCGTCATCGGCGAGCACGTCCTCGGCGCGGTCGGTCCAGGCGGGCACTGCGTATTCGGCCGCGAAGGCTGCCGCCCGGGGCTTCTCGTCGCAGACCAGAGCGACTTCCCAGCCGTCCACCGCGGCGAAAGCGTCGATGTGGTTGGGGGCGACTCGCCCGCAACCGATGATCGCGTGTCTCAGCATGTCGTCGTCCCCATGTCACAGATATCCATAGCTCAGCCAGCCCCCGTCCACGACGATCGTGTGGCCGGTGATGTACTCCGCCTCGTCCGAGGCCAGAAAGCGCACAGCGCCCGTGACGTCCGCTGGGGTGCCCCGGCGGCGCATCGGGATGCGGCGCACGATCGCGTCCTCGGTCAGGTCTCCGGCGACCACCGCCGGGTGCGGCGTCTCGATCCGGATCATCCCGGGTGCCACCCCGTTGACCGTCACCCCGAACTCGGCCCATTCCACTGCCAGCGCCTTGATCGTCTGGGAGACGGCACCTTTGCTGGCGGCATAGGCGGCCCGCCCGGGGAAGGCCGTATACGACAGCAGCGAGGCGAAATGGACGATCCGGCCGAACCCGGCCTCGATCATCGGGGCCGCCACCGCACGGGAGACCAGCAGCGGGCCGATCGCGTTCACCGCGATCATGTCCCGGGTCAGCTGCGGGTCGAGGTCGAGCGTGGGACCCATGCCGAAGACGCCAGCGCAGTTGACCACCGTGTCGAACGCTCCACCGAGCTGCTCGGCCAGCTCACCCACCCCCCGGGTCACCTGATCCGGGTCGGCGACGTCGACCACCGACCACGGAGCGGGACGACCACCGATCGAAGCGAGCTCACCGCTGACGGCGCGCAGCTCCCCCGCCGTCCGGCTGAGCACCGCCACTGCCGCTCCCTCCCGGGCGAAGGAGAGCGCGCAGGCACGGCCGATCCCACGACCGCCTCCGGTCACCAGGACGCGGCGTCCGTCGAACCTCGCCGTCATCCGGTGACCCGCTTGCGGTACACCGCGAGCCAGTGCCATTGGTCCGGCCGCTTCTCGGTGGGAAGGTTCCTGAACCGCCGCAGCTCGTCGATCTCGAAAGCGCCGATCCAGGGCAACACCATGTCGTCCGGCGACAGTCGGATCGGACCCGTTCCCGGGGTCATCCGGTCGGAGAACTCGGTCATCACCACAAGGCCGCCGGGCCGCAGCACACGTGCCACCTCGTCCGCGTAGCGCTGCCGGTGCTCGGGACGAATGTTGTGGTAGACGAACGAGTCGTGGACCACGTCCACGCTGGCGTCCGCGATCGGGATGTCCAGCACGTCGCCCTCGACCAGCGTGATGTCCTCGCCGTAGAAGTCAGCGAGCTCACGCGCCCGGCGCAGGGCCGCCGCCGACCGGTCGATGCCGGTGACGTGCATGCCGTGCCGAGCGAGGAAGACGGCTGTCACGCCGGGTCCGCAGCCCAGATCCAGCACGGTGGCCCCGCGTCGCAGGACCTGGTCGATCACCAGCTGCTCGACCGCCGGATTCACCGAGGTGGTGACCCATGACAGCTCGCCCAGCCGCTCCTCCTCGTACGCGTCGGTGAACTTGTCGACCCACCGTTCGGTGAAGGCATCCATCGTCATCTCCTCGCTTCCAGTTCGGACAGGTCCAGGTCCACGTACTCCGGCACCGTCAAGGTCGTGGTCCGGCCCAGGCGCATCCGCCGGATGCCATCGAGCTCACCGTCGACGGTGAAGCCAGCCAGCCGATAGACCAGGTACATCTGCCGGTTCACGTCATTGGGACGGAAGTCGGCGACCAGATCGCGACCGGCAGCCCCGGCCCGCTCGGCGAGCACCGCCAACACCGCCCCGCCGACGTTGCGTCCCATCACGCGGCACGACATCAGGAACAGCCGGATGCGCCACTGCCGCTCTTCCAGCGCGACCACCACCAGCCCGATCACGCCGTAGTCCCCGAACTGGTCGCTCAGCGACACCGACCACACCAGGCTGTCGGCATCGTCGATCAGCTCGGCCAACTGGGCGGCGCTCAGCTGCAGTCCGGTCGTATTGAGCTGATGGGTCCGTTGCGTCAGCTCGGCGGCTCGCACCAGATCCGCCGCGCGGGTGGGGCGCACCACCAGACGCATGTCCAGCGATCGCAGGAAGTCCGACCGCGGACCGACGAACCCCTCCTCGTACGTCCGGCGGGTGGCGGCTTCCCGGTACAGATGCCGTCGACGGCTCGCCTCGACGGTGATCGGGAGATCGAACTCGCTCCGTTCGGTCAGCCCCGACAGGTCGTCCAGGTCGAAGCACCGGACCTCGGGCAGCGCGTCGGCGACCTCAGCGCGCTCGAAGGCCGAGTCGTCGACGAATGCCACCGTGTCCACGCCGATCCCAAGCCCGGCGGCCACCCGTTCGATCAGGACGGACTTGGCGTCCCAGGAGATCTGAGGCACCAGGAAGTACTCCGCCAGGCCGAGGCGGTCGAGTCGGCGCAACGCCGGTCCCGGTTCGTTCTTGCTGGCGATGCTCTGCAGGACTCCGCGCCGGTCGAGTTCCAGGACGGTCTCGCGCACACCGTCGCGAAGTCGGGTGCCACCTCCCTCGGCCAGCACGCCGTGCCACAACGTGCCGTCCAGATCCCAGACCACACACTTCACCCTGGCGGCCGGACGCCGATCAGTCATCGTCGACCCCGCTCCGATGCCGGGCGATGACCTGGCCCGCGACCAGATCCTGGAGCAGCTGGGTGTTGCCCTCGATCACCTCGTACACCCGGGCGTCCCGCACCATCCGGTCGACCGGAGACCCGTCCAGCAGCCCGGCGGCCCCGGCGATCTGTGCGGCGACCGAGGTGGCGAGGGTGGCGGCCCTGCTGGCTGCCAGCTTGGCGATCAGCACGTCCTGGATCAGCCACTCGCCGCGGTCCTGCATCGAGTCGGCGGCGCGTCGACACAGATCCTCAGCCCCGTGCACCGCGACGGCGGCGTCGGCGAGCAGCCCGCGCACCAGCTGTCGCTCGTGCAGGGCGTGTCCCGACGGGTGCCGGGCGACCGCCCGCTCGGTCGCCGCACGCAATCCCGCCTGGGCGAGACCCAGCGAGGCGAACGCGACCGCGAGGCGGCCCAGGAGAAGCGCGTCCGTCGCCACATGCGCGAGGGCACTGCCGGTCCTGCCGACCTGCCGCGAGCTCGGTACCCGACATCCGTCGAATCTGATGGTCCCCAGTTCGGCCTCCGCGAACCCACTGGTGCGGGGGCACTCCTCCACCTGCACGCCGGGGGTGTCACTGTCCACCAGCAGCGCGACAGCGCCCCTCTCGGTCCCCGCGAACACGAGGAAGACGTCGGCGGCCCGACCGTAGGTGACCCAGTGCTTCGACCCGGTCAGCGACCACCCGTCCGCCTCTGGCTCACAGGCGATCGACAGGTTCTGGATATCACTTCCGGCCGTCTCCTCGGACAGCGCGAAAGCCGCGATCCGCTGCCCGGTCGCGAGCTGCGGCAGGTGGGCACTGCGCAGCTGCTCGTTCCCCCACCGTTGGACGGCCCGGCACACCATGGCGTGCACCGTCAGCAGTGCCTGCCGGGACGGGGACGACGCGGCGATCAGCCGGCAGACCTGGCCGAACTCCTGGTAGCCGCGGGCCGCACCACCGTATTCCGGCGACACCAGCAGACCGAGCGCCGACAGATCGCTGCCGTCGAGGAATCCCGCAGCCAGAGCGCGGGCGTCGGTCCCGGTCGTGACGCTCACCGGTCGAGCTTCCTGGTGACCAATGCGGTGATCGCGGCGAGGGAGTCGAAGTTCGCGATGTCAAGGTCCTCGTCCGCCACCTCCAGGCCGAACGACCGTTCGAGATGACCGATCAGTCCCACCGCCGCCAGCGAGTCCAGCCACCCGGCGGAGATCAGACGGTCCTGGTGCAGCACTGCCTCGTCGTCCACGTAGCGGGAGAGATAGGCCACGACGACGGAGCGGATCGCGTTGCCGTCCTGGGGGTCGATCGATTCGCGGGTCGTGGTGGGCATCCAGATCAGCTTTCCTCGTAGTCGTAGAAGCCCGCCCCGGTTTTCCGGCCGAGCTTTCCCGTGCGCAGCATCTCCAGCAGGGCCGCGGAAGGGGTGAACCGTTCGGGCCCGTAGTGGTCGGCCAACACGTGCAGCGTGTCGACGATGGTGTCGATCCCGATCAGGTCGGCTGTACGGAGCGGCCCGGTGCGGTGACCGAGACATCCGCGGAACAGCGTGTCGACCTGGGGCACCGTCGCCACCGATTGATCAACCAGGTCGGCCGCCTCGTTGATGAACATCATCAGACAGCGGTTGATGACGAAACCGGCGGCGTCCTCGACCACGACAGCCGACTTGTCCAGTGCCCGGAGCAGCGCACCGAGGGTGGCGAGCGCATGCTCGCCGGTCGTCGCGGCACGGATCACCTCGACCATCGACGATGTCGCCACAGGGTTCATGAAGTGGGCACCGACCACTCGGCTCGGGTTGGAGTACCCCAGCGCAATCGAGGTGATCGGCACCGCCGAGGTGTTCACCGCGACCACCGCCTCGGCCGACAGCACCCGGTCCAGCTCGCGGTGGACGACAGCCTTGATCTCCGGGTCCTCGGTCACGTTCTCGATCACGAGTCGACAGCCGCCCACCGCGTCGAGCTCACCGGCAGTCCGCAGCGCGCCTGCGGCTCCTGTCTGGTCCCGGCCGGATGCCAACCGCGCGATCCGACGGTGTCGACCGATCTCGACCTCCGCCGACGCGCGCGCCGCATCGTCGGTGTCCACCACCACCGCCGGGATGCCCACGGCCGTGATCGCATGGGCCAGACTCAGTCCCATCACGCCGGCACCGACGATGCCGACCTCGGTCGACCAGCTGTCATCCATCGTGTCCGCCGTCCCCTCGTTCGTGTTCCACCCATCGGGTGATCCGCGCAGCCATCCGGTCGAATCGCGATTCCTCGAACATGACCACCGCCGGGACATGCACGCCGGTGCGGCGTTCGACCGCTCGGATGAGTTGCACGCTCATCAGCGAGTCACCGCCCAGATCGAAGAAGTCGTCCCGCGCGGTCGGGCTCGTGCCGAGGACCTCCTGCCACGACAGATCGAGCGACACGCTCAGCGCATGCGTCCGATCCGCCGGGTCCGGCTCACTCGCAGCGGATGTCGGCGCTGCGGGTGCTTCCGGCTCCCGGTGCTCGCTCGGCCCCGCCGTGCCGCGTGCGCCGGTCGGTGCCCCGTCCAAGACCACCTGCTGGTCTGCGTCGATCCGGAGCAGCCGCTGGTCCGGAGCAGTCGTGGGCATCGACACCCGGCGTCCGCCCGTGGCAGGCAGCGCCGACCACCGGGGCTCCTCACCGTGTCGCCACAGCGTTCCCAGCGCGCGCAGTAGCACGTCCCGGTCCGGCTCGTCCTGGTAGTCGCGCCGCACCGTCCCCACGACGACCGCGCCCGCCAGGTCTCGCTGAGCCTGCGCGGCGAGGGTCCGCAACGGCCCCGGCCCCACCTCGACCAACGCCGACGACCCGGCCGCCACCGTCCGCAGCGCCGCACCGAAATGCACCGTGGAGGTCAGGTGCCGATGCCAGTACTCGGGGTCGGTGTACGCCTGGTCCGCCCAGCTGCCGGTCACGTTCGCCGCTGTGCGCACCCGGGCCTGCGACCGAGTCATCCGCGCCACCAGGGGGCGCAACGCGTCGGCGACCGGTCGCATCAACGGGGTGTGCAACGCCTGGGCGGACGACAGCAGCCGTGCCGGTGCTCCGCGCTCGGCCAGCTGGTCCGCGAGGGCGACCACCGCGCGACGTTCACCACCGAGCACACAACTGCGTGGCGAGTTGACGGCTGACAACCACACCCGGTCGCCCAGCAGTTCGACGGCCGCCTGCTCGGAGATGCCGACCGCCAGCATCGCCCCGTCGGTCAGCTCGGACAACAGTTCTGCACGCCGGATCACCAGCTCGATCGCGTCGCTCTCCTCGAACACCCCGGTGAAGGTCGCCGCGGCGAGTTCGCCCAGGCTGTGGCCCACCACCGAGCTGATCGACAGACCCCATGCCTCCAGCTGCCGAGCGAGCGCGACCTCGACGCAGAACAGCGAGGCGTGCACCCTCACCGTGTCGATGTCAGCGAGGGAGGTGACGTCCCGCTCGGCCACCAGCCGACGCAGCCCGGGTGCGCGTGCTCCCGCCGGTGCCTTCGGCTCCGGCGGCGGGATCGTCAGTTCCCGGCCGGCGCGGTCCGAGCAAGCGGCCAGCAGTCGGGTGAGCTCGCGCTCGTAGTCGGGAAGCCACGTTCGTAGACCGGCGGTCATCCCGGCGTAGTGGTCGCCCACCCCGGGGAACACCAGGCTCACTCCCCGGCCTTCGGGATTGCCGGCCGGCGGCGTCGATTCCTCCAGCAGCCCCTGAGCCAGCGTCTCCGCATCCGCCCCGACGGCGAACCGCCGGACAGCCCGGTGGCGACGGCCCCGCTGCGACACGGCCGCGGCATCCTGCGGGGACGCGCCCGCGCGCAGCGCCTCGGCCCATCGTCCGGCAGTGTGCGACGTCGCCTGCTGGGAACCACCCGACACCAGCACGAGGGTCGTCCGGCGATCCGGATCCGCGACGGCGCGTTCCGGCGGCTGGTCGACCAGCACGTGCGCGTTCGTCCCGCCCAGTCCGAAGGCGCTGATCCCGGCGCGGCGCGTCCCGGACAACGGCCAGCTCTGCGCAACCCTGGCCAGCTGGAGGTGGGTGTCGGTCCGGGTGAAGTCGGCGGCGACACCCACGTTGATGACCGGGGGGACACGTCCCTCCCGCACGCTGAGGATCCCCCGCACCAGACCAGCAAGTCCCGACGCCTCACGCAGGTGCCCCAGGTTCGACTTCACCGAGCCGACCAGAGTGGTCTCCGCGCGGCCGTAGACGGATGCCAGAGCCGCCCATTCGGTCGCATCGCCCAGTGCGGTCCCGGATCCGTGCGCCTCGATGCTGCCCACCGAGTCGGCCTCGACCTCGGCGAACAGCAGCGCGTCGCGGATCACCGCGCGTTGCGCGTCAGCGCTCACCGAGCCGTACCCGCTCTTGGCCCCATCGTTGTTGACAGCCGACCCGCGCACGATCGCGTGGATCGGGTCGTCGTCGGCCACCGCTTCGTCGCCGCGCTTGAGCACCAGCGCCACTGCCCCGTCACCAGCAACGGCCCCGGTGGCGCGAGCGGAGAACGGCCGGCACACCCCGTCGGCCGACCCGATGCTTCCGGCGTAGTGGAGGTACCCGTGTACGTCCGGCACCCGCACCGCAGCGGCAGCGACCACCGCGACGTCACACTCGTAGGCAGCGAGCGCCTGACATGCCTGATGAAGGGCGACCAGCCCGGTGGAACAGGCGCTCTGCACGGTGACAGCCGGACCCGTCAGGTCGAAGCGAAACGCCACTTTGGTCGTCGCGTGGTCCTTCTCGTTGCCGATCTCCAGGGCGAGTTCGTCCGCCGGCTCTCCGGTGCCGGCCAGCACCGCGCGCACCAGATCCTGATGACGGTTCCGTCCGACCCCCGCGTAGACCCCGACCCGGGCACCAGGAGCCAGCACCAGCGCGGCGTCCTCGAGCGCCTCGGCGACCAGGGTGAGCAGCAGGCGGTGCTGCGGATCGGTGAGGGTCGCGGCCCTTGGTGACATCCCGAACCGAGCGGCGTCGAAGTCGAACGCACCCGCGATCCGGCCGGAGGCGCCGATCCAGCGCGCGTCGTCCAACAGGTCATCCGGGACCGAACCCCGCAGTTCCTGCACCGTTCGCCGGGTCAGACAGTCGCGTCCCGCCAGCAGCTGAGCCCAGTAGCTGGCGACGTCATCGGCACCCGGCAACCGTGCCGACATGCCGAGCACCGCGATCCCGTCGTTCACGACCGCGCCTCCCCATCGCGACGCAGCGCTGCTCGGCGTGCCCGCTCGTCGGCGAGCCGACCCACCCCGGCCCGTCCGACACCGACTCGTTCACCAGTCGGCAGCCCGCGGCCACCGGGCACCAGCAACGGCAGCTGGGACCTGACGGTGGTCGCTGCCATCAGCGCTGCGACGTCCACCGGGAGATCGAATTCGTCCTGCACCGCGGCGCGGAGCAGGAGGACACGCAACGAGTCGCCACCCAACGCGACGAAGTCGTCGTCCATCCCGACGTCGTCCGTTTGGAGGACCCGCCGCCACAGGGCGATCAGCCGCGCAGCCTCCGGGCCAGTGCCCGGGGTCGGACGTGGGAGCGTGGCCGGCCGGCGCCGCTCGGGCAGGCGGAGCGCACGACGATCGATCTTCCCGCTGGGCAGCGTGGGCAGCGACGCGACCACGACCAGATGCCGCGGGACCATCGCGGTGGGCACCCGTTCGGCCAGGAAGGCACGCAGTTCCCTGTCATCGACATCGCCACCCGGGGCGGCGACGAAGGCCACCAGCACGGCACCCTGATCGGGATCCGGGTAGCCGAGCACCGCGGCGTCGGCCGTCGCCGGATGCTGCCTGATCCAGTGTTCCACCTCGCTGGGTTCGACCCGCTGACCCCGGATCTTGACCTGGTGGTCGGCCCGCCCGCCGAACATCAGGGTGCCGTCCGCCAGCACGGTGGCCAGGTCACCGGTCTTGAACACCGTGCGCACCTGCGGATCGTCGAACGGATTCGCGATGAACCGCTCAGCCGTCCGGTCGGGGTCACCGAGGTAGCCGTCAGCGAGCCCGGGGCCGCCGGCCCAGATCTCCCCCACAGCGCCCACTGGCACCCGACGACCCACCGGGTCGCAGACATACACCCGCATGTCGAGGGGCCGTCCGATGTTCACCACGCTGCTGTCGGTCTGGACCGCCGGACCGCCTCGATGGCTGACGTAATCCGCCTCGGTCAAGGTGTAAGTGGTGTGCACCTGGGGTCCCAGCTCCCGCACCCGGGACTCCAGATCGCTGTGCAGCGCCTCCCCGCCGACGAAGACGTGCCGGAGCGAACGCAGTGCCGCGAAGCCGGCATCGGCGACGAGCACCCGCAGCATCGACGGCACGATGCTCAGCACCGACACCTCGCACCGCTCCATGATCCGGAGCAGGCGCTGATCGTCGCGGTCGTCCCCTGGGGGGACCACCACACAAGCGCCCCCGGTGGCCAGCGGCCAGAAGAATTCGCGGGCGCTCAACGGCAGCTTGAACAGGTGCCGATCACCCGGGCCCTGGGGGTACCTGCCTTGTTCCAGAAAGATCCGACTGGTGTGCAGGTGGTGGGATCGCCGCACCGCTTTGGGGACACCGGTCGATCCGGAGGTGAACAGCACGTAGGCCGGGTCGCGCGACGTGACCGCCACCGCCGGGTCGTCCTGGCTCGGCGCGGCGAGCAGCTCCGCCATCGCCGGCATCTCGACCACGACAGCGTCCGTCGGCACGGACTCGGGGGCACCGCCGCCGATGATCAGGTGCGTCGCCCCGCACACCCCGACAAGCTGGTGCAGCCGTTGCGGTGGCAGTTCCGGGTCGAGGAAGACGAACGCGGCACCGGCCTTGAGTGTGGCGACGATCGCCACGCACAACTCGAACGACCGCTCGGCGCACACGCCGACAGCGGCACCGACCTCGACGCCCGCGGCGACCAGCCGACCAGCCAGAACCGACGACGCGTGGTCGAGCTCCCGGTAGCTGATCGATGTGTGCTCGTCGAGCAGGGCGGGAGCGTCCGGGGTACGCCACGCCTGCAGCCTGACCAACTGGTGCAGGGTGAGGGCCGGATAGTCCGGCAGGCGCGCCGGTGTTCCGCCGTTGGCGACCCGTTCGGCGGGGGTCAGGACGTCCAGTCGGCCCAACGGCGGCACCGTGTCGGTCGACCAGTGCGCAACCAGCTGGGCGAGCTGCTCGCCGAGCAGCTCCGGCACACAGTCATCGATCGGGGCGTCGACCCAGACGTCGACCTCCGCCACCCCCGGCTGCAACCGGACTTCGGCGTCGGCCACATCGCTGCCGTCGTCCACCACGACCCGAGGCCGCACCCGCCCGGTGTCGGCAGCCGCTGACTCGACAGCAGCCAACAGCCCGCTCCAGGTCGCCTCCGCCCCCTGCGACTGGAGATAGGCCAGCGCCGCGGTGCCGGGCCCGGTATCCGCGCCCAGACCTACCGGGTCGCGACGACCGTGCCGGTCAAGCAGCACGCTGAGCGCTGCCAGGAGCAGCGTTGCCGGTGAGCTGCCCGGGTGAGCGCGCAGCACGTCCTGCCAGGCCGGAACCGGCCACCTGTCGTCACTCGCCTGCTGCACAGGTCGCACGGCATCCCCCTTCATCGCTGGAGGACCGCATCCGCCGCGACGACCCCGGTCGCCGCGCCATACGTCACTCCGATGATCTTCGACGAGCTGTCCCCGACGAAGTACAAGCCCGGCGCAGTGCTCTCCAGATCATGCGAGAGCACGATGTCGGGGAACACCCGTTCGATCACCGGGGCGGCCACGACCGTCTCCGGACCGATCAGGCCGGGCATCATCGGTTCGAGCAGCTCGCTCATCCGGCGCACGTCGTCCACCATTCCGGGTCCGAGCACCGCACCGAGGTCTGTCCAAGCGGCCCGCACCAGGCTGGTCCCGGGACGCTCGCCCCCCAGCGCACCGCCGAGCAGCTCCACCAGCGACTGGGCCACCGGGAGCCCGCCCCCGGCACGGGTGACTCGACGCGCGTAGTCCAACGCGAACTCGGTGCCGGAGGTCCCGTCGGGGACGGCGGCGGTGGTGATGACACCGAAGTTCGTGCGCCGGGTCGGCGTGGTGATGCAGTGCTGCCCGTCCAGCACCACCGCGTCGCCGAAGGCGTACTGCATGATCCGCCCGCCCTCGCAGACGCAGAACGTGCGCACCGGCTCGTCGCGCGGGTTCACGAAGGTCAGCTTCGGGTTCAGGCATCCATCGGTGAGCGGGGCCGCGATCTGCGCCAGCGTCTCCACCCGCACCCCGACATCGACCCGGCCGCTCGACCGATATTCGGCCCCTACCGCGTCCAGCAGCGTTGTCACCCACCCGACGCCCAATTTGCCGACACCGACGATGACCGACCGGGTGCGGATCTCCGCACCGTTCACCCGCACCATCCATGTGCCGTCCTCGACACGTTCCACCTGCTCGGCCCTGGCCGCGAGCCGCACGTCCGCACCGGCGGCGACCGCGGCGTCCAGCAGGGCGTCGACCAGCAGCAGCGACTCGTCGACGGTGATCGCCACCGAGGTCGAGGCGTCAGCGACGTCGAACCCCTCCGGCGGCACGGTCGGGGTCTGGCGGGGGGTGTCGTCGGCCTCGGGAACCGCCACGCCCATCTGACGCATCAGGCGGTAGATGTCGGCGACCGCTGCGGACGCCCGGTCGAAGTCCCCCAGCGCGCGTTCCAGCCCGCTGTAGGACCGGCGTCGCCCATCCGGTTGAACCTCAATCTTGGATCGGGACAGTCCGCCGACGTACCCGAGGTTCGTGTCGAAGTGGAAGGCGGCACCACCCACCCCGGTCAGGCAATCGCAGCGGTGGCACTGCAAGCGGAACTTCTCAGCTTCCCTGACCGTGCGGCCCTGGCGTTGCGCCTCGACCTTCGCGCACAAGCTGGCTCGCATCCCGCCACCCGCCTCCAGCAGCGTGACCCGGGCACCACCAGTGGCCAGTCGCCAGGCGGCGAACAGCCCCGAGGGTCCCGCACCGATCACCACGGCGTCCTGGACCGGGGCGGCGTTCATCGACCCACCGCCAGGTGCTCGTCCGGGCGAGCCGTGAACCGCCGACGCAGGGGGCCGAAGAACAGATGCTCGGTGGGCCGCCCCTCCGCCGCGATCCGGTGTTCCATCGCGGCGCAGAACACCGGCGTCAGTGCGAGGACGTGCTCGGGTGACTCACCGGTGAGCTCGCCGTAGCGCTGTAACGCCGAGCGTGCGGCGCTCTGGTACGGGCCCTCGTCTCCGTACATCCGGTCGAACAGCCACGCGAATCCACGTTCACGGTAGGCGGGATAGGCGATCAGACCGGCGGTCAGCACCAGATTCAGCACGTCGAGCCCGACCAGGCCATCAGGCTGGTAGTCCTCCCAGTCCAGCAGCCGGGTGGCCCCTGCCTCGTCCACCTGGACGTTCCACGGACCCAGGTCCCCGTGTACCGGGCCACGTCGGCTGCGCGCCACCGCGGAGAGGGTGACGTCGGGGAGTCCTGACAGGTCGTGCGTGCCGCCCGTCGGCGCCCCGACCGCGACGGGGACCGACCCGTGCACCGTGGCCGCCGTCGCCACCGATCGCTGGAGCAGCTCGTGCCACCGCTCGGCGTCCGCGTCGGCGAGGGCGGTCGGGAGGTCGCCGGTGCCGACGTGACCCATGACGAAGCCTCGTTCGATCGGACCCATCGGCTCAGGGACGTCGATCCGGCCGCGGAGCGCCATCAGATTCGCCCACTCGCCCGACACCTTCGCATCCGCGGGGTCGAGCGCCACCTTGGCGACGAACCGCGGGACACCGGCGACAGCGACGCCCACGAACAGCCGCTGTCGGTGTCGGCGTTCGCTGCGCGGAATCCACTGACGGAACTGCGGCTCACCGTCGAGCCTGTCACCGAGCAGATCGATCAGCTGGGCCGTGACCCGCTCGACCGCCTCCCCTGTCACGGCGCTCATCGACGGCTCACGAGCGGACGGCTCATCGCTCCCGCGACCAGGTCGGGGGCCGCCTCGCGCAACGCCTCCGCGAAAGTAGGGCCGAGGAGTCGGTCGCGCAGTTCGCGTACGCCGTCCTGCCGCTGCTGGTCGCTCAGGCCCAGATACCGCGCAATCCCCGTTGTCGCCCGGTCGGCGAACCGCCGGTAGGCGCCCTCGTCCACCAGCAGCCGCCCCACGTGATCGGCGATCGCGGCCGTCCCGGCGAAGTCGTCGGCCGGGACCGCGTAGCCGTCGATCAGATCGTCGAACCGGAGGCCGTCCGCACCGAATCTGGTGCCTGACAGGCCCGCCAGGTTCGTGATGTGGCCGTAGTGCTCCTCGGGCAGTGCCAACGGGAACCGGCCGAGGGCGATCGACTCGTGCAGCGCCGTGAGCCCTGGCGTCACCAGATACGCCCGCGCGGACGCGAGCGCGGACATGAACTCGCGCTGGGGAAGACAGCCGAACGTGACCTCGCCACCACCGACCAGCTCGGTGTAGCCACGGGAGCCGCTGTAGGCCCCACCGCACACGGCGACTCGGCGGAACTGCGGATGCCGGGCGACCAGTTCCGGGATCCAGCGCGAGATCAGGCGCACGTATTCGTTGTGCGTGTCGTAATCCAGCAAGAAGTTCTTGAACCCTCCGATGTTCACCAGCAGGTCGAGACCGTCCGGTTCGGGCTGGGGCAAGGCGAGGCCGACCTCGTCGACGATCGCACCGGAGAGCGTCGGTCTCGCGGCACCGAGCGCCGTCAGCTGCTCGATCCGCTCGGGCACACCGGGGAAGTTCTGTGCGATCGAGGCCGTCGCGGCCAGGTGGGCCGCGAACACCTGCTCGTGTGGGGTGAGCACCGACAGGGTTGTGCGCCAGTCGTCGAATCCCGCAGCGCGGATCCTGCCGACCACCTCGGCGATCTCGGCCGGGTCGCGTTCCACCAGCCAGAACGCCAACAGGCTGTCGATCAGGAGCACCGGGGTACCTGCCGCTAGCGCCGAGAAGACCAGGTCGACGTTCATCACCGACACCACCCAGTCGGCGCGCTCGATCTCCCGCGCGATCTCGGCCGCACTGGCCCCCTCGTCGATCAGGTGGTCGTAGGCGTCGGCGTTCTGCTCCGCGAAGTCAGCAGCCACCGTGGTCCCCACGAACACCCGGTCCGCGTGGTCCAGCAGTCGCGAGATCGCCGTCAGCTTCGACACCGGTCCGAAACCGCAGCTCTGAGCACCCATCACGATCCGCATCACAGTCCCCCATCCCCCTGATCGGTCATCGCGTGCAGGACGGAGTCCGCGTCGATGCCGTAGTGCCGTGCCAAAGCCTCGATCTCACCGGGCGGGGTCGGTCCCTCCCGAATCGCCAGGAACGCGGCAGTGCCGTGCCACCGGCCGCAGAGCGCCAACGCGGTCCGCGCACCGACGCCGGACCCCGCCAGGTGCTCCTCCACCACCACGATCCGGCGCGCCGACCTGAGCTGGTCCGCAACCGCCCGGTACGGGAAGGGCCAGACCTGCACCAGTTCGAGCACACCGCTGGAGATGCCGACCGCCTGTGCGCGCCGCACCGCCTCGTGGGCGGGTCCCACCGTGCTGCCGGTCGCGATCACCACGACCTCCGGTCGATCACCACCGCCACGGATACCTTGGGCAGAGGGCAGCGACTCCTCGTCGTGCACCGCTGCCACCTCCCGAGCCGCCAGGCGCACGTAGGCAGGGCCGGATCCGGTGATCGCCCGCTCGACAGCCCAGAGCGCATCGGGTATGTCGGCCGGACAGAACACCCGGGTGTGCGGCATCGCCATCATGGTTCCGAGGTCTTCGGGCACGTGGTGACTCGATCCGAGTCCGCCGTACCCCACACCGCCACCCACGGCGAGGATCGTCACGTCGAGTCCGGGACCGCAGACGTCGAGCCGGATCTGCTCCACCGCCCGGCGCACCAGGAACGGGGCCATCCCGCACACCACGACACGATGCCCAGCCCGTGCCAGCCCTCCGGCGACCCCCATCACGGTCGCCTCGGCGATGCCCACGTCGAAGAACCGGTCCGGGTGCCGTGCGGCGAACGGCAGAGCCAGGGCGCGGCCGTCGGCCGCGAGCACGACCAGATTCGGATCGGCATCGCCCATCGATGCCAGGAGCCCGGCGATCGGCGGACGCATCGATTGCCGGGGACGTGCCGGCATCGTCTCCAGGTCCGTCATCGAGCGATCTCGTTCAGGGCGGCGGCGTACTGGGCGTCGTCCAGTGTCCCGGTGTGCCATGCGGGCTGGTGCTCCATGAAGCTCACGCCTTTCCCCTTCACCGTGAACGCCAGCACGACGGCCGGTCCCGCGTTCCGGGCGTCGAGCAGCACCCGGCGCAGCGCGTCCACGTCATGGCCGTCGGCCCGGAACACCTGCCAGCCGAACGCTTGCCAGCGTCGCTCGGCGAGGTGCCCGGTCGGACCGTCCTGAGTCGGGCCTTCTTGTTGGAGGCCGTTGAGGTCCACCACGGCGACCAGCCGCCGCAGTCCCCTCCGGGACGCATACGCGGCGGACTCCCAGACGGTGCCCTCGTCGAGTTCGCCATCACCCATCACGACCACGACGGCCTCGTCGCTCCCGGAGAGGGCGCGCCCCTCGGCGACTCCGCAGCCGATCGCCAGACCGTGCCCCAGCGAGCCGGTGGACACCGTGATCCCCGGGTACCCCTCGTGGGGGTGGCCGGGCAGCTCGGTGGCGTCGGCATAGCGGGACTCACCGAGCGCTGCGAGCACCGCGTACCAGGCCCACACGCCGTGACCCTTACTCAGGATCACAGTGCCGACCGGACCCTCGGTGGCGGGATCCAGCGCCGCCGCGAGGATGTCGACCACCGACAACGAGGAGCCGACGTGGATCGTCCGCTGATGCGCGTACCGCAGGATCATCCGGCGCGCCTCGGCGCTCACATCGGCGGCGGAGCCGGTGCCGACCTGTTCAGTCACGGCGATAGACCGAGACATGCTGCCCGGAGCGCGCGGTGAACGGATCCTTGGTCCAGCTCCCGTAGCGGTGGACCAGGGAGAACCCCGCGAGTCGTGCCATCAGGTCCATCTCGGAGGGCCAGATGTAACGCAGGAACGCTGGGTAGAGCTCGATCTTGCCGTCCCGGATGTGGATGTGCTGCTCCAGGATCTGCTGGGTGGACGGGTCGTGCTTGTCAGCTTCGATCAACACGTGGTCCAGGCCGATGTCGTGCACCTGCGTCCACGAGTTTCGCCGGAACCGAGTCGGGTCCGGCATGAACGCCTCCACGATGAAGTGCCCACCGGGTTCGATCACCGACGCGGCGCTCTCGAAGCAGCTGATCTGCTCCTCCTGCGACTGGAGCGCGTAGATCGTGTTGAGGATCAGGAAGGCCATCGAATACTGGCGGTCGAGCGTGAATGAGCCGATGTCGGCCTGATGGACGACGATCTGCTCCTGGTCCTCTTTGGCGCGCAGGGCGGCGATCATCTCGTCCGAGGTGTCGATTCCCTCGATCTCGACACCACGCCGCGCAAGTGGGATCGCCACCCGCCCTGTGCCGATCGCCAATTCGAGCACAGGCCCAGATCCGACCCATTCAGCGAGGAAGTCGACCGTTTCGCTGGGCTCAGGCCACGGCAGCCCGTCGTAGATGCCCGACCAGCGAGAACCGTACGTCTGTGCGTTCCATTCCGACATTCGGCATCCGTTCATGGTGGGAGAATTGGGCACGCCAATTAAAGACCACCTTCGGCCCCCTCAGCGTCGCGCCGGTTTTCTTTCTCTTGTGAGACTACACTGATTGTTGATCGCGGTGAACCGTCAGGAACACTCGATTTCAGGTATGACCTGTAATGCGACCTGCTCAAGGTGGTCGAGATCGCTCAGGTCCAGGAACTGGAGATAGATTCGACCGACACCGTGCGCGCGGTAGGACGCGATCTTCGCGACGATCGCCGCCGGGTCACCGGCCAGCCCGGTCGCACGCAACTCCGCCACGCCCCTGCCGATCGCCGCGGCACGTCGAGTCAGCTCCTCGCCCGTCCCGAGACAGACCACCAGGGCGACCGACAGGAGCAGCTCCGAAGGGTCCCGACCGTGTGCCGCACAGGCAGCTCGCGCCCGCTGGTACCGGTCAGCCGCGATGTCCGGCCGGACGAAACCGACGTTCAGCTCGTCCGCGTGGGCACCGGCCAGAGCAGGCGTACGCACCTCGCCGCGACCACCCACCACCAGCCGGGGAACCCCGGCCGCAGATCGGAGTCCCGGTGCAGACCGCACCTGGTAGTGCTCGCCATCGAACGAGAACTCGGCGTCGGGTGCGGTCGTATGCAGCCCGCGGATTATCGTGACCTGCTCCTCGAACCGATCGAAGCGTGGCCGATCGAACGGAATCCCGTAGGCGCGTTGTTCCTCTTCGAACCATCCCGCGCCGATACCCAGGGTCACTCGACCACCGGACATCGCATTCACCTGCGCGGATGCAATCGCCAGGTGCGCCGGATGACGCAGTGAGGCGGGCGACACCAGCGTGCCCAGACGCACTCTGCTGGTTTCCCGCGCCAACCCGGCCAAGGTGATCCACGCATCTGTCGGCGGCACGGCTGCGCCACGCCGTTCACCAACCGGGAGGTAGTGGTCCGAGCGGAAGAACCCGTGGAATCCGAGTTCGTCGGTGGCACGCGCGAAACTCAACTGCTCGTCGTACGTGGAACCTTGCTGTGGCTCGACGAACACACAGAAGTCCATTTTCCCCCTGACTCAACCAGGCAACACCGCGATGGTCCAGCACGTTCGATCGTGCCATGGCTACTGGCGCGGCGTGGGCGATTCGGCGATCGAGTTTGCGTCTTGGCCGAACTCGCCCCCATCCGCGATGAGCCGAGCTCGTCGGCGAGCCCCGTTGCTCGCCGACCTGCGGTGCCCACTCCGTCGCCGCGGCAGCCCGGTTCGCAGTCGACCGCGAGCAGGGCCGCCCACGGGGGTGCGTAGGTCAGTCGGCCACCGGGGTCAACAGCTCCTCCACCGCCGCCAGCACCTCAGGCGCGTTCGGCACGGTCCGCGGCCGGAACCGGCGCACCCGGCCGTCCGGTGCCACCAGGAACTTCTCGAAGTTCCAGGTGATCCGCCCGGCCTTGCCGGAGTCGTCCGGTGCCTTGGTCAGCTCCTGGTACAGCGGGTGGGCGCGACGGCCGTTGACCGGCGTCTTCTCCAGCATCGGGAAGGTGGCACCCCAGGTGGTCGAGCAGTACTCGGCGATCGCCTCGCCGTCGGAGAGCTCCTGCAGGAACTGGTTGCTCGGCACCCCGACCACGGTGAAGCCGCGCGGGCCGTACTCGCGGTGCATCGCCTCCAGCTGTTCGTACTGCGGGGCGAGGCCGCACCGGGATGCCACGTTGACCACCAGGGCGAGGCGACCGTCGACCAGGTCGCCGAAGGTGGTGTCCTCCCCGCGCAGGGTCCGGACCGGGATGTCGTCGAGCTGCATGCCTCGCAGCATCGCACCGGGAGGCGGGCGCGTCGAGGGGCGGGCACGTCGTCGAGAGACGATGGCACGTCGGGGACCAGCGGCACGTCGTGGTGGGCGGGCAGGTTGCGGACGCGGCACGCTGCGGGGTGCCGTCACTGGAAGTCCCGCGAGGTGCTGGCGACCTTCAACGACATCGGTGCCAGGTGTTCGGCGATCAGGTTGGTCGCCCCGTCGGCGCGTTCCACCCGGCCCCGGATCACCATCGCGCGGGCGGTGCGGGCGGTGTGCCGGAAGCGTTGCCACAGACCGGTGCCGCACACGATGTTGAGCAGCCCGGTCTCGTCCTCCAAGGACAGGAAGGTGACACCGTTGGCGGTGCCGGGTCGTTGCCGGTGGGTGACCACCCCGGCCACCGCCACCCGGCGACCGGGGTCGTGCGCGAACACCTGGGACACCCGCAGCACCCCGGCACCGTCAAGGGCGTCCCGGACGAACTCGGTCGGGTAGGAGTCGACGCTCACCCCGGTGGCCCAGACGTCGGCGGCGGCGAGCTCGACCTGGCTCATCCCGGGCAGGGTGGGCGCGGCGACCCCGACCGAGACGCCGGGCAGGGTGTCCGGCCCCTCCTGGGCGAGCGCCCCGGCCGCCCAGAGCGCCTCCCGCCGGGTGACGCCGAGGGATTCCAGGGCACCACCGGTGGCCAGGGCCTCCAACTGGGCGGTGCTCAGTTCGACCCGGCGCACCAGGTCCCGCAGATCGGCGAACGGCCCGTGGGCCTCGCGCTCGGCGACCAGGCGTTCGGCGACCTTCTCCCCCACACCACGCACCGACGACAGGCCGATCCTGACGGCCAGACCGCGGCGGGCGCCCGGGGGCGACCCGGAGCCTCGGGTGGGGTCGGGGTCGGCACCGAAGCCCCGGACCGTCACCGGCCCGTCGGCGTCGTGGGCGGCGACGGGCAGCGCGGGCCCGACCGGTTCGGTGCCGGCCACCCCGGAGCGCAGCGGGGTCAGGGGTGGTTCACCCCCGTCGGGTTCCGGTCCGGTGCGTTCCACCGAGGCGAGCGACACGGAGTGCTGGACGTCGGCGCGCAGCACCGTGATGCCGTGCCGCCGGGCGTCGGCGACCAGGGTCTGCGGGGAGTAGAAGCCCATCGGCTGCGCGGCGAGCAGTCCGGCGTAGAAGGCCGCCGGGTGGTGCACCTTGAGCCAGGCGCTGGCGTAGACCAGGAAGGCGAAGGAGTAGGCGTGCGACTCGGGGAAACCGAAGTCGGCGAAGGCCTTGAGCTTCTCGAACACCTCCTCGCGGACCTGGGCGTCCAGTCCGTTGCGCGCCATCCCGGCCATCAGTCGCTCCCGCAGCGCCTCCATCTTGTCCAGGCTGCGCTTGGAGCCCATCGCCCGGCGCAGCTGGTCGGCCTCCGCCGGGGTGAAGTCGGCGACGTCGATGGCCATCTGCATCAGCTGTTCCTGGAACAGCGGGACGCCGAGGGTGCGTTCGAGCGACTTCTCCAGCTTCGGGTGCAGGTAGGTGACCGGTTCCCGGCCCTGGTACCGCTCGATGTACGGGTGCACCGAACCACCCTGGATCGGACCGGGCCGGATCAGCGCGACCTCGACCACGATGCCGTAGAAGCTGCGCGGTTGGAGTCGGGGCAGGGTGCCCATCTGCGCCCGGGACTCCACCTGGAACACCCCGACCGTGTCGGCGGCGCAGAGCAGGTCGTAGACCAGCGGGTCCTCGCTCGGCAGATCGTGCAGGTCCAGCTGGGGACCACCGCGGGCGGCGACCTCGGCGAACGCCAGCCGCAGCGCGGTCAGCATCCCGAGGCCGAGCAGGTCGAACTTCACCAGCCCGGCGTCGGCGCAGTCGTCCTTGTCCCACTGCAGGACGGTGCGGCCCTCCATCCGCGCCCATTCCACCGGGCAGACCTCGATCACCGGCCGGTCGCACATCACCATGCCGCCGGAGTGGATGCCCAGGTGACGGGGCAGCCGGAGCAGGCGGTCGGCCAGGTCGATCACCTGCGCCGGGATCTCCGCGAGGTCACTGGCCGGGGGCGGCCGATGAGCGGGCACCACGTCGTGCCCGTCGGCGGTGGGGGCACCGGCGGGGCGGAGTTCGTCGAGGGTCTCGTGGTTCCAGCCCCACACCACCCCGTCCGGGTCGCGCTGCTGGCGGGCGTACTGCTGCTGGGCGTTCAGCTGCTCGCTCCGACCGGCCGCCGACCACCAGGGGTGCTTCGGCTGCGGACCACGCAGCGTGCCCCAGCGTTCGATCGACTTGCTCCAGGCGTCCTGCTGACCGGTGTCGTAACCCAACGCGCGGGCGGCGTCCCGGATCGCCGACCGCGCCCGGTAGGAGATGACGTTCGCCACCTGTGCCGCATGGGTGCGCCCGTGGGTGGCGTAGACGTACTGGATCACCTCCTCCCGGCGGGCGGACTCGATGTCGACGTCGATGTCCGGCGGCCCGTCGCGTTCCGGAGCGAGGAAGCGTTCGAACAGCAGGTGGTGGCTGACCGGGTCGACGGCGGTGATCCGCAGGGCGTAGCAGACGGCGGAGTTCGCCGCCGACCCACGACCCTGCGCGAGGATGCCCTCCCGCCGACAGAATTCGACCAGGTCGAAGACGACCAGGAAGTACCCCGGGAACCCGAGGTCCTCGATCACGCGCAGCTCGTGCTCCAACTGCGCATAGGCACCGGCGACCCGCTCGTCGTCGCGCGGTCCGTAACTGGCGGCGGCGCCCTGCCAGACCAGCTCCCGCAGCCAGCTCGCCTCGGTGTGCCCCGCCGGGACCGGGTACGGCGGCAGCTGCGGTGCGACCAGGTGCAGGTCGAAGGCGAGTTCGTCCGCCAGGTCGGCGGCGTTGCCCACCGCCTCGGGATGGCGGCGGTGCCGGTGCAGCATCTCGGCGGCGGACATCAGGTGTGCGCTGGGCGCGCCGGGCAGCCAGCCGTCCAGCTCCTCCATCCCGGATCGGGCCCGGACCGCCGCCAACGCCGCCGCCAGATCGGCGTCGACGGGGCTGGCGTAGTGCACGTTGCCGGTGGCGACCAGCAGCAGCCCGCACTCGTCCGCCAGGGCGGCCAGGGCGTCGGCGATCTCCCCGTCGTAGGGACCGCCGCCCTCGGTGATCTCGACCACGACGTTCTCCGCGCCGAACAGACCGATCAGCCGGTGCAGCTCGGTGCGGGCGCGGTCGATCCCGGCGGCGGTGACCGGGCCGGGTTGCGGGCCACCGTTCAGCGCCTGACGGACCGGCCCCTTACGGCACCCGGTCAGCAGCACCCACTGCCCGGCGGCCGCCTCGGCGAGATCGGACCAGCGGTAGTGCGCGGCGCCCTTCACCCCGGCCGACAGATGTGCCTCGGCGATGGTGCGGGACAGTGCCCGGTACCCGTCGGCGCCGCGGGCCAGCACCGGCAGGTGGATCGCCCGCGGGTCAGGGGTGCCGGTGGGCGGGTCCAGGACGTCGGGTCCGGTCGGATCGGGCACCGGCAGGTGCAGTTCGGCGCCGAAGACCGTCGGCATCCCCACTCGACGGGATGCCTCGGAGAACCGCACCACGCCGTACAGCCCGTCGTGGTCGGTCAGGGCCAGGGCGGTCAGCCCGAGCCGGTGCGCCTCGGCGGCGAGTTCCTCGGGTTGGCTCGCGCCGTCCAGGAAGCTGAAGGCCGAGTGCGCATGCAGTTCCGCGTAGCGGGGCGCCGTGGTGTCGGGCGGGGTCTCAGTCATAGACCGCCTCGCAGGTCCAGCCGTCCGGGTGGGCGGCGAGGAGCAGGGCACGACCGTCGTCCAGGGTGACCTGCAGGTGCACCCGGACCCGCGGACCGGACTCCTGCCACCACCCCTCGGCCAGCGGCCACGGACCCGCCCAGCCGGCGATCCGATGATCGGTGGTCCGCTGATCGGCGGTCCGGGTGCGGATCAGGGCGGGCGGGGCACTCATCAGCAACCGGGAGTCGAACCCCACCGAGGTGCCGTCGGCGTCGATCACCTGCACCGGGAACGGTTCCTCCGGCACGGTGGCCGGGGCGGGTGCCGGGAGCCGACCGGGCCAGGGGCGATCAGCCGGGCGTGCGACCTCCTGCTGGGCACCCCACGCGCGCAGGTGCACCTGGTCCCGGACATCGCGGCCGCCCTGCACCACGGCGGTCAGCACCCCGTCACCGCCGAGCAGCCCCTGCACCCGGTCCAGGGCACGATGCGCGCGCAGGTCACCGCCGGAGGAACCACCCCAGAGTCGACCCTGTTCGGCGCCGGCCGGTGCGACGTCCTCCGCCGTGACGGTGAGCCTCACGATGCCCACCGGGTCCCGCTGGTCAGCGTCGGCGTCGACCGGGCCGCTCAACGCACCGGCGGTCAGCCAGCCGTCGAGCTGCCACCGGATCCGGTCGGTGATCCGGGCCGCGGTGAGCCCACCGAGTCCACCGGTGTCGGTGCGCCAAGTACGGACCAGGTCGTCGCCGGTGTCGGTGCGCGCGGCGATCCGCAGCCGCCCGCAGCTCACCGCGTGCGCCGTCAGCAGGGCGTGCAGTTCCTCGGCCAGTCGACGTCCGACGAAGGTCGCGGTGTCCACCCGGTAGGCGGGCGGGTCCAGGGCGGTGTCCACCTCCAGATCGGCCTCGGGGCGGCGGCGGGCGGGTGGGCGCAGGTCATCGCCTCGGGCCAGGGTCCAGGCCCAGCTCCCCCAGTCACCGAACCTGGCGTGCACCTCGGCCCCCTGCAGCGCCGCCAGGTCCCCGAGGGTGCGCAGGCCGAGTCGGCGCAACAGGTCGATCAGGGCGACCACCGGGCGCTGGTCCTGCACGGCCGCCGCCACCAACTCGTCCACCGGGCGGGGGGCGAGGAAGGCGGCCGACTCCCCCACGGCGACCCGCTGTTCGGCGCGGGCAGCGACCAGTGCACCGAGCAGGCCGTCGGCGGTGCCGACCTGACACTCGTGCCCGGTGCGTTCGGCCACCGCGGAGACCAGTCGCTCGGCCAGCAGGTCCTCGGTGCCGTGGAACCGGGCTGCCCCGCCCGCGGGCAGCAACAGCAGTCCCGGACGCACCACCTCGATGCCGGGCACCACCGTCTCGACCGCGGCGGCGATCGGTTCGAACAGTCGGGCGTCCCGGTCGTCGTCGGCGGGCAGCACCACCAGCTCGGGGCACACCGACTGGGCCTGACGACGGCGCATTCCCCGGCGCACCCCCTCCCGACGGGCCAGGGCGGAGACGGTGTGCACCCGGGACCCGACCAGCACGGCGGCCGGGTGGTGCAGCGGGGTGCCGCTGGCCTCCAGAGCGGCGACCACGGGCCAGTCGGGCGCCCAGACCACCGTGGTGCGGCTGCCGGTGTGTGCGGCGCGGGTGCTCATCCGACCAACCGCAGGCCGGTGTCGGTGCGCCGGATGCGCGGCTGCTCCGGGGCGGGCAGCCCGTAGGGGTCGGTGTGACCGTCGTAGGGCAGGACCAGGCTCAGTTCCTCCGGGCGCCCCCCGGCGGCGCCCCGTCCGGTCCGGGTCAGGTGCAGTTCGCGCGCTCGCAGACGTCCGTCGCCCTCCCCCGGCCCGGTCCATCGGCCACCGGTGACGGTGAGCACGCAGCTCGCACCGGGCCAGGGCGTGGTGGCCAGCAGCACCGACCCCCGGTCCCGGGCCCGCGCCATCAGTCGACGACGATCGGTGTCCCGCAGGGCGGCACCCGGGCCGACCAGCACCACGTCCAGGCCGTCCAGCAGCGCCGCCAGCACACTGGGTGCGTCGGGGCCGGGCCGTGGCACCAGGGCGAGTCGGTCCAGCCCGACACCCGCCTCCTGCGCTGCCAGCAGTCCGATGCTCGGTTGTCCGACCACGGCCGCCCATGCCTCCCGGGTGGTGCAGGCGGCGGCGATCATGGCCAGCACCAGGGAGGTCGATCCGAGCACGGCGATGGTGCTGCCGCGGCGCAGGCCGTCGGGCAGCAGGGGCGTGAGCGCCGGGGGCGCCGGCAGGGGTGGCCGATCGGTGAGCAGCACCGACCCGTGGTGCACGGTCGAGGCGACGGTCGATGCGGCTGCCGACGCGACTGTCGGTGTCTGCGAGGTCGGCGGCGGCGGGGCGACGGCGCGGATCGACGTCATCTGAGTGTCCGCCCGAGGTGGCACCCTCGGTGACGCCATGGGCCGCAGCTCCGACACCGCCTGCCGAGCACCGGTCCGCAGTTCGGCGGTGGCCAGAGCGGCGCGGGCCAGGGCGATCCGCTCCTCCCGATCCGTGGTCGTCGTCATCCCGCACCTCCTCCCGATGGCAGTTGTTCGAACATGTGTTCGATTCTGCCAGTAGACGCCGACACTGCCGGAGGTGTCAATCCGGCTTCCGGTCGAGGCCGCGGAGCGTGCGCGGCATGATGACGCAGACGTCCGACAACCTTCAGGAGCGCCATGTCGTCCTCACTCGACCGCCCGCAGGCACCGGAGCCGTACACCCTGCTTCCGACGGTGCCCACCTTCGATCTGACCAGCACCGATACCACAGAGGGCGAGCAGCTCGACCCCCGGTTCACCGGTGACGGCGGAGACATCTCCCCCGCACTGGAGTGGTCAGGTTTCCCGCCGGAGACCCGGTCGTTCCTGGTGAACTGCTTCGACCCGGACGCCCCGACCCCCGCCGGGTTCTGGCACTGGACGGTGGTGAACGTGCCGGTGAGCACCCTCTCCCTGCCGCAGGGTGCCGGCGACCCCGAGAGCGGCCTGCTGCCGACCGGCGCGATCCAGCTGCGCAACGACGGGGGCGGCGTCGGCTACCTGGGCGCGGCGCCGCCGAAGGGTGACCGTCCGCACCGCTACGTGTTCGCGGTGCACGCCCTGGACGTGGAGCACCTGGACCTCGGCTCGGACGCCACACCGACCGCCGCCGCCTTCACCGCGCTGTTCCACACCATCGCCCGCGCGACCCTGACCCCGACCTACGCGCACTGACCCGTGATCGCGGCCCGCTCAGCTGTCCACAGCCGGGCGGGCCGCGCGTCGTCCCCACCGACCTGGACGATCGGTGCCGACCGTCGGTGGGGCGGATTAGCCTGCCGCCATGTCTCTCGGAAGCCTGACCTGGCACCCCGCCGTCGACCACCTCGACCTACTCGCCGCACCCACCGCCGCCGCCATCACCGCCTGGGCCGCCGCCGAGCCGGAGGTGGCGACCGCCCTGGTGGTCACCGCGATCGACCCGGAGCTGGCCGACACCGCCGCGCTCACCGAGGCCTACGACCTGCCGCTGTCAGGTTCCGGCAACTGCGTGCTGGTGGCCGGGAAGCGCGAGGGGCAGGAACGGATCGCCGCCGCCGTGGTGCGCGCGACCACCCGCGCGGATGTCAACAACGCGGTCAAGCGCCTGCTGGACGCGCGCAAGGCGTCCTTCCTGCCGATGGATCGGGCGGTCGCCGACTCCGGGATGGAGTACGGCGGCATCACCCCGATCGGACTCCCGGAGGAGTACCGGGTGCTGATCGACTCCCGCGTCGTGGCGCCGAACCCGGAGGCGGAGGACCTGGTCATCATCGGGTCCGGGCTGCGCCGGTCGAAGCTCGCACTCCCGGGCAGCCTCCTGGCCCGACTGCCCGGGGCGGAGGTGATCGACGACCTGGCGATCTGAATCCGAGCGACGCCATCGGCCGACCCCAGCGCGCTCTGCGATCCGGTGCGCGGTCAGCTAACCCCTGCGCGCTCGGCGGTGCGACGGGCCACGGCGTCCAGGTGCTCGGCCCGGGCGTCGATCACCCGGCGGTAGTGCCCGAACAGCTCGAAGGTCACCGTCCCCACCAGCTCCGTCCAGCCGTCGATCACCGCGAGCGCCCGTTCGGCCGGCACCTCGGGCAGCTCCAGATCCGGGCGGGCCACCCGCAGGAAGTCGATCAGCCGCTCGGCATCCGCCACCAATCCACCGGTGGTGCGCTGCGCCGAGTCGGCGGCGAAGGCGGCGGCCAGTTCGGCGCGTGACTCGACATCGGTCCTCGGCCCTGCTGTCGGCTCGGCCGTTGCCTCGCCCCTCGGTTCGACCCTGGCCACGGTCCTCGGTGCGGCCGTCGACGCGGCTCCGTCGAGTTCGGCGGCCCATGCCTCGCAGGCGATCCCGGCCAGCAGCACCGGCACCCGTGATGCCGGCTCGGCCGTCTCCTCCGGTGCGACATACCCGGGCACCGGCGACCCGTAGATCAACGCGTACTCGTGCGGCCGCGCCAGCCCCCACTCGCGGACGGCGCGGAACACCGCCCGCCACCGCCCGATCAGGTCGGCACGGTCCACCACACTCTCGGCCGCGGCCACTGCGTCGGCCAGTCCGGCATAGGCATCGACGATCAGGGTGGTGAGCAGCGCGTCCCGGCTCGGGAAGTACCGGTACACCGCCGACGGCGCCATGCCGAGCTCCCGGGTGACGGCCCGGACCGAGAGCCCTGCCGCTCCGACCTCGGCCAGCTGGGCGCGGGCGGTGTCGGCGATCCTGCGGACCGACTCCCGTCTGGCCCGCGCACGGACGCCCTCGTGTTCCACCACGGCCCCAGCCTTTCATCTCCCAGCACTGGATGAACGACCCCAGCCATCCGAGCCTTGCACTTCCGGCGCAAAAGGTGAACAGTGCTCACATCCGCGAACACTGTTCACACAAGGAGTCAGCATGGCACACCGTCTGGTCGTCGGCGCCGGGCCGATCGGCAGCGCCCTCACCCGCCGCCTGGCCGCCGACGGAGACACCGTCACCGTCGTCACCCGCTCCGGCCGCGGCCCCGATCTGCCGCAGGTCACCCGGATCGCCGCCGACGCCACCGATCCGGAGCGTCTCACCGCGCTGGCCACCGGTGCGGCCACGATCGTCAACTGCGCCAACCCCGGCGACTACACCCGCTGGGAAGCCGAATGGCCGCCGCTGGCCGCCGCCCTGCTCACCGCGGCGGAACGCAGCGACGCCACGCTGGTCACCCTGGGCAACCTCTACGGCTACGGACCGGTCGACGTGCCGATCAGCCGCGATCTCCCCCTGGCCGCCACCGGACACAAGGGCCGCCTGCGCAACCGGATGTGGCAGGACGCCCTGGATCGGCACCGCGCGGGACGGATCCGCGCCACCGAGATCCGCGCCTCGGACTACATCGGGCCCGAGGTGACCGTCGCCAGCGCGATCCTGCGCCGGTACGCCGATGCGACCCTGCACGGCCGTACCGCGTGGGTCTTCGGCGACCCGGATCAGCCGCACACATTCAGCGACACCGAGGACGTGGCCGCGATGCTCGCCATCGCCGCGGACGACGAACGGGCCTGGGGGCAGGCCTGGCACGTTCCGGCGGCCGCCCCGCGAACCCTCCGGCAGGCGCTGACCGACCTGGCCGAGCAGGTCGACGCACCGACCCCGCGGCTGCGGCGGGTGCCCGGTGCGGCGGTGGCGATGCTGACGCCGGTGGTGCCGATCATCCGGGAGCTGCGCGAGGTGCTGTGGCAGTTCGAGCGCCCGTACGTGCTGGACGCGTCGGTGACCACCGAGGTGTTCGGCGTGGTCGGGACGCCGTGGGCGGAGTCGGTGGCGCGGGCGGCGGCGGCGTGGACCACGACCGACTGACCTGCGCCCGGCTGCGGCTCCGCTTACCGTCGAGGCATGACATGCGACGCCGTGGTGGTCGGTTCGGGCCCCAATGGACTCGCGGCGGCCGTCACCCTCGCGCGTGCCGGGCTGGAGGTCGTCGTCCTCGAGGGACAACCGACAGCCGGTGGCGGGTCACGCACCGTCGACCTGGGCCTGGCCGAAGGCATCCGGCACGACCCCTGTTCCGAGGTGCACCCGATGGCGTGGGCGTCGCCGTTCTTCCGCGCGCTCGGACTCGCGGACCGGGTCGAGCTGCTCACCCCGGAGGCATCCTTCGCCCATCCACTCGACGGCGGCCGGGCCGCAGTGGCGTGGCACGACCTGGAGCGGACCGTCGACGAGCTCAGCCTCGCAGGAGGGGCGTGGTGGCGCCGGACGATCGGACCGCTCGGCGACCACGGCGCCCGGGTCGCCGAGCTGTTGCTCGAGTCACCGACCACGCAGCTCCGGCCCGATGTCCTCGCCCCGACCGTCGCCGTCGCCCGCGCCACCGCGACCCTCACCCTGCGTCCGCCCACGGCACCCGATGCCGCCGGCCTGATCTCGGGGGTAGCCGCCCACGCGATCGCGCCCCTGCGCAGGCCGACCGCCACCGGAACCGCGGTGCTGCTCGCCGGGCTCGCCCACACGGGTGCCGGCTGGCCGATCCCCCGCGGCGGTTCGCAGGCCATCGCCGATGCGCTGATCGCGGACCTGTTGGCGCACGGCGGCCGCATCATCACCGACCATCCGGTGCGCGGTCCAGCGGATCTTCCCCCGGCCCGCGCGACCCTGTTCGCGACAGCTCCCCCAACGGTCGCAGCCGCCCTCGGCAGCGCCCTGGCACCGGAGACCTCGCACCGGTTGTCCCGCCACCGAGCGGGCCCGGGTGCCGCTGCCAAGGTGGACCTGGTGGTGCGGGGACCGATCCCGTGGACCGACCCGCGGATCGGCGAGTCAGCGACCGCCCACCTCGGAGGGGGTCGCGGCCAGATCGACGCCGCCGAACGCCTGGTGTCCAGCGGCCAACACCCCGAGCATCCCTACGTCCTGCTCGGTGACCCGGCAGTCGCCGACCCGGATCGCGCCCAGGGCGAGCTGCGGCCGATCTGGGCCTACGCTCACGTCCCGCTCGGATCCACCCGCGACCCGGTGCCGATGGTGCTACGGCAGGTGGAGCGGTTCGCCCCCGGTTTCCGGGACACCGTGGTCGCCGCCCAGGGCATCCCCGCCGCCCAGATGCCGCTGCACAACAGCTCCCTGATCGGGGGCGACATCGCCGGTGGCACCCTCACCCTGCGTCGACTGCTCGCCGGCCCGTTGTGGCGACACGGCCCCTACCGGGTCGGGCTCGAGGGGGTGTACCTCTGTTCCGCCTCCGAACCGCCGGGCCCCGGGGTGCACGGGATGGCCGGCTACCGCGCAGCACGGCTGGCCCTCCGCGAGGTCTGGGGGCTCGACGACCCGCTCAGCGCATCCTGATCCCGAACGGCGTCTCGCCGGAGCTCAGCGCACCGACGCTCACCGCGACCTCACAGCTGGACTCCGGCTGCTCGGCCAGCACGCGGATGCCGATCACCTGGGCAGCGTTGCAGGCGGAGACCGTCACACCGTCCAACCCGGTGCCCCCGGTGAGCGAGGTGAGCAGATCGACCTCCATCCCGTCCGTGGTGTCCTGAGTGAACAGCTCGGTCTCGCTGCCCTCCGCCCCCGACGACCAGGTCGCCAGCACGCGGTACGGCACCACGGTGGACGAGCCGGTCAGGGTGACATCGGTCGGCTCGACCCGGATGCCGCTGACGCGTTGGATCGGGAACACCGTCCCGGTCGCCGCCGACAGCCCGGCATCCGTCGCTTGCTGGACGCTGGTCAGCCAGTCGTGGAAGTCGTCGGGAACTGTCCCGTCGACACCGACCAGCTCCAGGTCCGCTGCCAGGTCGATGGTCGTGGACTGCCCCGCCGCGATCGTGACGTCCTCCAGCCGGTAGCCGCACTCGATGTCCAGGCCGTCCGACGACGCCTTGACCCGTGCGACGACCCCCTGCTCCTCGGCCACCTCCGCACAGCCGGTGCCACCAACGCCGGGCGTGACCAGCAACAGGTCTCCCTGCAGGGGAGCATTCGGCGCGGCGGAGACCGTCACTGTCAGTCCGGTCGTGCCGGCGTTCGTGTCATAGGCGGCATCCAGATCCATCCGCAGCCCGGTGGGCGACGTCGTCCCGCTGAGGTGCGCGGCGGACGTCGTGATCTCCACCTCGGCGTCGGTGGTGCTCGACTCGAACACGCCCGTCTGCCAGAGCACCAGACCGGCACCCGCCATCAGCACGGCTGACCCCGCGCCGATCAGCACCTTCCTGCCGGTCGACATCCGGGCCTGCTCCGGACGCCGGGGGGCCAGCCGAGCGTCCGGACGGGCTGCCGCCTTCATCATGGTGGCGCCGGAGTCGTCCGGCTGGTCCGATTCGGCCAGCATCGGCGTCGGACGGCCCAACGGCTTCATGGGCTTGATCGACGTCGCGTCCATCCCGCCAGCAGCAGGTGCGTCATCCGGTACGGCGGATGCCACGCCCCCGAGGGCACGCTCGACATCGACCTTCGACGGCAGCACGATCGTGCTCTCCACCCAGTCTTCCGGCAGCGCCTGCACCGGCAGCGCCTCGGTCGACAGGACCCCGGACGGCAGCCGTCGCAGCAGACCCGCGGTGGAGGCAGCCGACGACCGTTGCGCCGGGTCCTTCGCCAGCATCAGGTCGATGATCCGCCACAGCGCATCGTCGATCGGCAATCGCGGAGGCGCCGCGTTCACCTGCCGCATCGCGATCGTGACATTCGTCCCCAGCCCCGCGAACGGAGTACGACCGCTCAGCATCTCGTAGAGCACGACGCCGACCGCGTACACATCCGACGCGGGGCCGAACTTGCCGTAAGAGACCAGCTCCGGCGGCATGTAGTTCGGGGTGCCGATCAGCTCGGTCGCCGGTGCCGCCTCGTCCAGCATGATCCCGGCGATGCCGAAGTCGGCCAGGCGGACGTCCTCCGGCGACGGCTCACCCGGGCGGGCCAGCATGATGTTGTCCGGCTTCACATCCCGATGGATCACACCCTGCCGGTGCGCACTCTCCAGGGCGTCCAACACGGAGGCGGCCAGTGGCACCGCCAGCGACGCCGGTAGGGTGCGCTGTTCCTGCAGCACACTGCCGACGCTCGGGCCCTCGATCAGGTCCATCACGATCGCGAGGTCCTGGCCCTCGACCACGAAGTCGTGCACCTTGACGATGTGCGGGTGGTCGAGCCCCAGAAGCACCGACCGCTCGTTGACGAACCGGGCGAGGATCTCCGGGTCTGAGCTGTGCTGCGGCCAGAGCAGCTTGGCCGCGACCGATTCCCCGGTCAGTCGATCCTCCGCGCGCCACACCTCGCCGGAAGCGCCCTGACCGATTCGCTCGGTCAGGGTGTACCGACTGCCCAGAGCTCGCCCGACACCTGTTGAGGTCACGACGCCTTCCCGACGAACCAGAACAGCGACGCCGCCGCGGCACCCTGGGGGTCGAGCGGACGCAGCCCCGGGTCGGAGGTCGAGGCGTGCAGCACCACGACGTCGTCGTCCGACAACGCCTGGGTCCGCCCGAAGTCGAGTGCCGGGCCAGCCAGGCCGTCGGTGTGGTCGAGCCGGAGCGACTCGAGCGCGACCCGCACCTGCGCAGGATCAGTCGACTCCGCCTCGTCCACCGCCCGGACCAGGGCCACCGCGGCATCGTGGCTGGCCACATCGGCCCGGGGTGCGCCCGCCGCACAGCTGTCGTCGCCGTACACATTCAGGCAGTCGACATCACCCGCCGCCAACCGCAGCGCCGCGAAGAAGACGGCCCCGTACTCCCCCTGCTCCGATTCGGCCGCCGACACGTGGTCGCCGGAGTCGGTCCCCGCGCTGTACAACCACCCCGCGGTGGTCCCGCCGCTGCTGAGCAGATCACCGAATGCCGGGGTCAGAGCCTCCGGGGTCAGCACGATCGGCAGCTGCCGGGCACCCAGTCGGCCCTGGAGCGCCACGACCAGCGCCGCCTGCTGCTCCGCCGCCGCGTCGATGACGACCGAGTCGATCTCCCGCGCTTCCAGGGCCGCGATGATCTCGTCCGCCAGCGCGGTGGCGTCGCCGAGCGTCCCGGTCCTGGTGGCGTTGATGTCCGGCGCACGCCCTTCGGCGACCGCCAGATACGGCCGCTCGGCATCCGCCTCGACCAACCCCGCTTCGATCTGGGTGACCACGGCTTCGGTGCTCGGTGCCAGCGACCATGCGGTGGCGGACCCGGCATCGGTGTAGGGCAGGAGAACGGCGGTCTCCGCCTGGTCGGCCAATGCCAGGGCCGACGTCGTGTGCTCCCCCTCGGCCGCCATCACGACGCCGGCCACCCCCGCGTCCAGCAACGACGACATGGCGGCCCGAGCTACATCGGCAGTGCCATCGTCCAACGCCACCTGGTACTCCACCTCCGTGCCACCCAGGTCGAAGCGGTACCCGGCGACCCGCACGCCCTCGATCATCGATCGGAATTCCGACCCTTCGCCCTCCACCGGCGGGACCAGCACGCCGATCCGGATCGGACCGTCCTGACCGTGGGTCAGGCGCAGCTCCGGGCTCAGCGCCTCCGCCGCCGGTGGTGGTTCCTCGGTGCCACATGCCGTCAGCGCGAGCAGCACACCGGTCAGGACTCCCGCGATCATCGTGCGCTTCATCAGTGCTCTCCCCGCAGCTGGAAGACGAACACCGTCTCCAGATCGTCGTCCACCTGCGCGAACGGTCGGTAGCTGGCGCGTCGCGCCTCGGCCGCATCGAATTGGGCGGCCCGCAGATCGATGTCCCGCAGCTCGCCGGAACGCACGTTGCCGTAGGCGGTGGTGGTGGTGCCGACCGCGTCGAGCACCGTGCCGGTCTCACCCACCTGCGTGGTGATGCTGTGCAGCTTGCCCAGCATGCCGCCGCGGCTGGTCGGGTCCGGCGATCCCAGGTTCGCCAGCAGGTTGGTGAAGGCTTCATCGAGGGTGGCGGCCACCTGCGTCGACTGCGAGGCCGACCGCTGCATCGAGTCGGTGAGCTGCTGCAGCACCTGGCTGGACGTGAGGTCGTAGGAGGCGAGGATCGCGTCCAGCTCCTGCGTCATCTGCGCCTGGGACGCCGCGATCATCGCCAACGACCCCTCGGTGGCGGCGGCTCGCTGCTGGTCCAGGTTGGACGCCAGCTCGCCGGACATCAGGTCGATCTGCGCCTGCGCGCGGTCGAGCGCGCTCTGGGTCTGGGTCGCGGTGAGTGCGAGCTGGGAGTCGGTGCTACGCGTGGTGGTGTCGATCTGGTTGTCCAGGACCGTCAGGCGTTCACCGAGGGTGTGCTGCACACAGAGCAGACGATTGCTCAGCCAGATCACGCTCTGGCCGGCGGCGGTGGGCGGCTGGGCCGCATCCGCTGAACAGCTGCCGGTCCCGGTGAGCGGCTGCACGGCATCGTCCGGCCAGATCCCCTGGACGATGGTCACCAGATCTGCCAGGTCGGCGGCCAGGGCGCTCATGTCGCCGGCGGAGGCCGAGTCGGCCAGGGTCTGCACCCTGTCTGCCAGCTCGATCAGCACCCCGGAGGTCCCGTCCGGGTCGGACAACGCGGTCAGGGCCGCACTGAGGGTGCCACCGTCCACGGTGAGCGACTCGACCTCGCCGATCGCCACGTCCAACGTGTCGAAGCTGGTCCTGAGTGCGGCCAGGGTGTCGGTGGCGGCATCCGCATCCGCGTCCATCGCGGTGATCGTGCCGACCGTCAGGGCGTACCCGGTCACCATGTCCTGGCTGGCCACCGCGAGATCACGCGCCGGGCACCCGGCGACATCCAGCTGACCCAACGCGGCCACGATCTCCTCCGCCGAGGAGAAGGCGCTCAGCTCGGTCGCCCAGTCCGCCGCACAGCCGTCGACCGATGTCACCAGTGCGGTCAGGCCGGCTGCGTACTCGGAGTCGACGAACCACTCACCCACCGATGGTGTCCCGGTGTTGGCGGCCGCGATCGCGTCCAGACGACCGGCCACCGCGTCGGACCCACCGAACAGACCCGCATACAGTGCGTCGCGGGTGGCGCGCAGCGTGGAGACCGCCGTCCTGGCGGCCTCGACCTGAGTCCGAGCCGACCGGGTGGTCTCCCGGGCGCTGTCGACCAGAGCCGCGGTCTCCTGTGCCCAGGCCGCCAGGTCCGAGGAGACACTCGACGCATCGCCGCTGGCAGCGACCAGGCGATCGCGCAACGACGACAACGTCGCCGCGAGCCCGTCGACACCGCTCAACGCGCTGTTCAGCCCCTGCACCGGCAGCTGATCGTAGGACTCACGCACCTGGGTGCTGATGGCCGCCAGCTCGCCGAGGTCGTCCTCGAGCGCCCGGCGGGCGACCGCCAGCGTGCACGCGACGGTGCGCTGATCGGCGGGTGTCGCGACACAGCCCGCCATCGCATCCGGATCGTCCAACACCGACGGATCACCGATCGTCGCCCGCACCATCTCCTGCAACGCGGTCCGGCAGTTGTCGTCGGGCGCTCTGTTACCTGAGGCGAACAGATCCGCGATCGCCCGCAGCTGGGCATCTGCGACGAACACCGTGGCCGCGACCGTGCGGTCCTCCCCCTCGGCGAGGGCCGGCATCGTCACCGAGCACCCCGCGATCGCGGTCGGTGTCATGGCCGGCGCGCTCCTGGTGTTCCCCAGGATCGCGGTCATCGACCGGGACACCGCCTCGATCCCGGAGTGGGTCTGCATCCCCACCTGTTGGATCCCGTTCTGTGTGCTGCCCAGGATCGACTCCAGGTCGGCGGCGGTCGACTCCAGGTGGTCCAGCACCGTCTGCGCACTCGACTCCAGCTCGCCGTAGGTCTGCTCGCCGAGCTGTGACACGTCCTGTTCCAGCGTCTCGTGCACCTCATCCACGAACCGCAACGCCTCGGTCAGCTGCCCGTTGACGTTCTGCACCAGGCTGATCGTCGACGACTCCAACTGCGCCGAGTAGCCGTCGGCGCCGAAGGCACGGTCGACCAGCGCCGACACGGACGGGTCAGTCACCAGCCCCGGCTGCACCGTGATGTCGAAGTCCGGTGCCTGGAAGTCCTGGGTGTCGATCACCAGAGTGAAGTCGGCCGTCGGCGACAGCATCGGCGGGGCCAGGAATGCCGCCCACTGCACTGCACGCCCGGTGTCCGTGGTCTCGGCGAGCACCCCGTTGGTCACCCGCGTGTCATCGGCACCGTCGGCCACCTGCACCACCCGGTCACCCGACCCGACGCTCGCGCTGGCCACGACCGTCAGCGGCACTCCGACCAGCGCCTGCTGCCGATAGTGCGCGCGGTCGGTCTCGAAGCTCAGCTCGGTGGCCTCCGCCGTCAGGTCCTGCACGCTCACCTGCACCACGAACCGGCCCGACTTCCCGGTCAGCGCCGACAGGTCGGTCCCGGCGGCACCGTCGTGCCACCACGATGTCTGCACCCGGACCGGCAGGTCGGCGACCGCGTCGGTCGGGTCGATGTCCACGACGGTCTCGGTGACGTGGTCGTCGGCGTCCTTGGTCACGCTGGCGGTGCGGACGGAGGTGATCGTGGTGTTCGTATCCATGCCGACATTGATGGTCTGCAGGCCGTACTGCTCATTGGCGGCGGCGGGGCGAGTGAGGAAGACGGTGGCGAGAATCGCCAAAATCGCCAAAATGGCGACGGCAGCAATCACGCGCCGCCGACCCCAGCGGGCTGGATGAAACGAACGAGTCCCGGACACACGATCCCCTTGGAGTGACGGGTGACGACCGACGGAAACCGCCGAGTCGCACGGCACAGTGACAACGAGATCGTAACGTATCCGCAGCTCAGAGCGCGTTGACTCGCATCGTCGAACACCTAGGTGACACCACTCAGTTAAGCGATCGACCACCTAGTCAGACCGTCGCGAACACCCACATCATTCGGACACACCGCCATGTTCGCCGAACACGCGACGGTCGCCACACTCAAAAACCGTTCACAGTCGCGAACAGCGCCACATGCGGTCAACCACGACGGCTATCCTGCACCGCCCGGGCATTTTCCGTCCGTTCGATCACCACACAGGGGAGCATTCATGGCCAACTTGAACGTCAGCTACGCCGAGCTCGGCAGCGCCGCCAACCAGCTGACCTCCGGTCAGTCACAGCTCGAGCAGCAGCTGCACCAGCTGCAGTCCTTCATCCAGAACCTGGTCTCGTCCGGCTTCGTCACCGACCAGGCGTCGGGTGCCTTCAACGAGACCTACGAGAAGTTCAACACCGCTGCCAGGAGCACGGTGGCGAACCTGGAGATCCTGGCCCAGAACCTGCGGACCACCGCCCAGGTGCTGCAGGACACCGACCAGCAGATCGCCTCCCAGCTGCGCGGCTGAGCCACCCCGGGTCGCGGGCGCGTCCCGCCCGATGACCTCACGTCCACGACCGCCCCCCTCAGCTGAGGGGGGCGGTCGTGCTGGTACCAGCACACCCGGCATCTGCTCTGAGGAACCATGCGCACGCGAGTCGTCCTGCGCCGTCCGAACGCGACGGCGACCCCTGTCACCATCACCACCGACGCCACCGCCACCGCCGGCGACCTCGCCGACGCGCTGGTCCGCGCCGATCCGAGTTCGGCTGTCGACGGTGCTCCCGAGCTTCGCATCCATCGACCCGACGACGTGGACTTCCGCCGGATCCGCCGGGCGACCAGCCTCACCGAGGCGGGCTTCCGTGCCGGCTCGACCATCGTGGTCTCCGCGCGCGACGCCTCGGAGGGCACCTCGGGCTCGGTGGCGGTCGCTCGACTGGTCGTGGTGGCGGGCCCCGACTCCGGTCGCGAGATCGAGCTCGGTGCGGGCATCGCCACCATCGGCCGGGGAGCCGACTGCGACCTCCAGCTGACCGACTCGCAGGTCTCCCGGCTGCACGCCCGCCTCCTGGTCGGCGACCAGATCGAGATCATCGACGCCGGGTCGGCCAACGGTGTGCTGATCGGCGACGGCCCGGTCACCCGGGGGGTGGTGCGCCCGGACGACATCATCGTGCTCGGCACCACCCAGCTCCAGGTCCTGGTCATCGACCCCGACGCCTCCCAGCACAAGGTCGGTGCGACCGGCGCTGTCCTCGCCTTCAACCGCTCACCCCGACTCGTCGAGCGCTACCCCGAGCGCAACGTGCCCGCACCCGAGGTGCCCACACCGCCGCAGCCGACGAAGTTCCCGATGCTGGCACTGGTCGCCCCGGTGATCATGGGCACGGTGATGTTCAGCGTCACGCGCAACCCGATGTCGCTGATGTTCGTCGTCCTGAGCCCGATGATGATGCTCGGCAACTGGTGGAGCGGTCGCAGCACCGGGCGCAAGAAGCTCGCGGCCGAGACCCTCGCCTTCACCGAGGGCCTGGACCTGCTGCGACAGCAGATCGCCACCGATCACGCCATCGAACGTGAAGCCCGCCTCGCCGAGTCCCCCGCCACCCGCGAGACCGTCGGGGCGGCCCTGGGCATGGCACCGGTGCTCTGGTCGGCCCGTCCCCGGGAAACCGGCTTCGGCTCGATCCGGCTCGGCACCGGGACCGCCCCGTCCCGCACCACCATCGACGCCCCGCCGCGCGGCCAGGCCGATGCCACGATGTGGGCCGAGCTCCAGGCGGCGATGGCCGAGATGGCAGACGTTCCGGATGTCCCGCACGTCGCCGAGCTCACCGCACTCGGGGTGCTGGGTATCGCCGGAGAGCTCGCCGCCGCCGAACCCGTCGCCCGCGCGATCATGGCGCAGATCGCCTGCCTGCACTCGCCCGCCGAGCTGGTGATCGCCGGCGTCGCCTCCCACACCAGCGCCGCGCGCTGGGAGTGGCTGTCCTGGCTACCGCACGTGGATTCGTCGCACTCCCCGCTGTCGGCACACCTCGCGACCAGCCCGGCGGCCTGTGCCACCGTCGTCACCCAGCTCGAGGAGCTGATCGCCGCGCGGCTGGGCGTGGGCGGTGCGCGCAACGACCCCGCCCTGCCCTGGGTGGTCCTGCTGGTCGAGGACGACGCGCCGGCCGAACGCGGGCGTCTAGTCCGGATCGCCGAGGAAGGCCTGGCCGCCGGAGTGCTCGTGATCTGGCGCGCCGACACCCAGCGTCGGCTGCCGGCCTCGTGCCGCGCCGTCCTGGTCACCGAGGGCACGGGTGCCCGCACCGGCCGGACCGAGGACGGCATCTGGTACGACATCGTCCCCGAAACCCTGGATGCCGAGGCCGCGATGACCCTGGCCCGGCACCTGGCTGGTGTCACCGACGCCGGTGCCCTCACCGTCGACGAATCCGACCTGCCCCGAGCCGTCGGTTACCTCGCCGTCGCCGGAGCCGAGATCGCCTCCGACCCACGCGCCGTCATCGAGCAGTGGAACGAGACCGGGTCCATCCTCAACCGCACTGGCGACCCCGTGCGCCGCAGCTCCGACGCCCACCTACGCGGCATCATCGGCCAAGGCACCGACGGCGAATTCGTCCTCGACCTGCGCTCCCAAGGCCCACATGCCCTGGTCGGCGGCACCACCGGAGCCGGGAAATCCGAGTTCCTGCAAGCCTGGGTGATGGGGATGGCAGCCGCCCACTCCCCCGACCGCGTCACCTTCCTGTTCGTCGACTACAAAGGCGGCGCCGCCTTCGCCGACTGCGTCAAACTCCCGCACACCGTAGGCCTGGTCACCGACCTCGCCGGACACCTGGTCCGCCGCGCCCTGACCTCGCTGCGCGCCGAACTGCGCTACCGCGAACACCTCCTGGCCCAAGCACAAGCCAAAGACCTGCTCGCCCTCGAACGCACCGGCGACCCCCGCACCCCACCAGCCCTGATCATCGTCGTCGATGAATTCGCCGCCCTCGTCCACGAGATCCCCGAATTCGTCGACGGCGTCGTCGACGTCGCCCAACGCGGCCGCTCCCTGGGCCTGCACCTGGTCCTGGCCACCCAACGACCCGCCGGCGTCATCAAAGACAACCTGCGAGCCAACACCAACCTCCGCATCGCCCTACGCATGGCCGACGAATCCGACTCCTCCGACGTCCTGGGCACCCCCATGGCCGCCCACTTCGACCCCCGCATCCCCGGCCGCGGCGCCGTCCGCACCGGCCCCGGACGCCTCGCCATGTTCCAAACCGGCTACGTCGGCGGCCGCTCCGACTCCGCACCCCCACCCGTGTCCATCGGCATCGAATCCCTCACCTTCGGACCGGGCGAAGAGTGGACCATCCCCCCAACACCCGAATCGCTCCTGCCCCGACCCGCCGACGGCCCCACCGACGCCGCCCGCATCGTCGAGACCCTGCGCCGCGCGGCCACCGAGGCCGGTATCCCCGCGCCCCGACGACCCTGGCTGGACGAAATGCCCGCCGTAATCGCCCTGGACACCGAATCCGGACACAACGACGGCGACCTGCCTCTGGGCATGATCGATGTCCCCGCCGACCAAGCGCAGGTCACCTTCCGCTACCGACCCGACGAGGAAGGCTCGTTCGCCGTTTACGGCAACTCCGGTGCCGGAAAATCCACCGTGCTGCGCTCCCTCGCCGTGGCCGCCGCCACCGCCCAAGGACACGTGCAGATCTACGGACTGGACTTCGCCGGCGGGGCACTCGACATGCTTGATGCCCTGCCACAGGTCGGATCCATCGTCTCGGGCAATGACCTCGAACGGGTCCTGCGCGTCACCCACGACCTGGTCGACAACCTCGACGCCCGCGCCGAGACCTTCTCCGCAGCCCGCGCCTCCTCCGTCACCGACTACCGCCGACTCACCGGCAAAGACGAACCCCGTATCTTCCTGCTCGTCGACGGACTCGGCGCACTACGCGAAGCCCTCGACGCCGATCCGCAGCGCATGTCCGCCTCAGCCGCACTCTCACGACTGGTCGCCGAGGGCCGCCCGCTCGGCATCCATGTGATCCTCTCCGCCGAACGCCCCAACGCGATGAGCTCCGCGATGGCCGCCTCCATCTCCAGCCGCATGATCATGCGGCAGAGCGAAGAGAACACCTACGGCACCCTCGGCGTCGCCAAAGACGCTCTCGGCACCGACCCACTCCCCGGACGCGCAGTCATGGCCGGCACCAGCGACGAAATCCAGGTCGCCGTACCCGACGGCATCGTCGACACCGCCCACCAGTCCCAAGTGATCGAACGCATCGGCGAGCGACTGCGCACGGACGCCACAACTCCCGCGGCACCGGAAGTGCGCCGACTGGAGATCATGATTCCTGCCAGTGCCATGCCGTCATCGGTCGGAGACGATCCCGTCCTCGGTGTCCCAGAAACCACCCTGCGCCCCCTGGGATTCGAACGCCGCGGTGCACTCCTGATCGCAGGAATGCCCGGGTCTGGACGAACCACCACCGTGATCAGCATGGCGTACTCGCTCAAGCGCCACATGCCCGACGCTCCCCTCTACTACATAGGAGGACGACGCAGTCCGGCCTTCCAGAACGACGTCTGGACCCAAGCGGTCCGGCGCGCGGAACACATTAAGACGCTCCTCGACGAACTGCAACCACACCTGGACACACCCGCCGAGGACGGCCAGCCCCTCACCCTGATGATCGAAGCGATCGGCGACCTCGCCGGAGGCGAGCACGAACTCGCGCTCGCTGCGGCGGTGCGTGCAGCCAAGCGCAACGGGCACCTGATCATCGCTGAATCCGAGACACCCACCTGGACCACGATGTCCAGCACCCTCAGCGAAATCCGTGCATCGCGGCGCGGAATCGTCCTGCAACCCGCACAAGAAGACGGTGCCAGCGTTCTCAGAGTCGGATTCCCTCGCCTACGCACCGCCGACTTCCCGCCCGGCCGCGGCATGTACGTCGCCTCCGGCACCATCACCACCGTCCAGATCCCGTACCCCTTCACCAGCATCGACTGAGGCACACCATGGCAACCCTCCGCTTCGACGACGCCACGATCCGCGAGATCGGGGCCAGTCTCACTTCCAACTCACAGAGCCTGGACTACACCACGCAATGGAACAACGCTTGCGACCTCGGCGACGAAGGGCTCAACGACTTACTGGCCCAGGTCCGCTCGACGATCAACAACGGTACCCATGGCGCGCAGACCGCATTGTTCTCCCTCGGCAGTGCCGCGATCGACAGTGCCGATGCGTGGACCGCGGCCGACCACGCACAGGCAGGCTGATCATGTCCCAATGGAATAAGAACCACCCCGGCGAAGGCCAGCCCGGCGAAGTCACCACCGCAGCGACCACCATCCGGGAGATCGCCACCAAACTCGAGCAGGTCAAAGACAAGCTCAGCGCCGAGACAGCACGCGTCACCGACGCCACCTGGCAAGGCACCTCCGGCACCACCTTCCGCGACCGGGCCATCAGCACCCAGACGGACCTGCACCTGTTCGCACAGTGGCTCACCGACACCGAGACCGCGCTCAACGTCTACGGGCCTGGCCTGACGGACATCAAAACCCAACAAGCACACCTGCGTGCCAAGATCAAAGCCGACGAAGAAGAGAAGGCGGCCGCGCGCAACGGATCGACCGTCACCGCCGCGTACAGCACCGCCACTGCCGACCTCGCCGCCCATAGGGCTCAGTGGGACGCGCTCGAAACCCAACGCATCAACCTGAACGCGGCACTGCGAGGGCAGCTCTCGACGATGCCGTCGGTCAGCTTCATCCAACTCGGTGCTGTCATGGCGGCCTCCGGGCACGAAGCCGGCAAGCCTCTCACTAACAGCGACATCCTCACCGCCCTGATCGACAACAGCGAAGACATCGCCGACGGCAAGAACGACCCGACCACTCTCGCAGGCCTGGCCGAACTCCTCCGCTACACCACCATGGACCCGGAACTCGCCGATTCGTACATGCAAAAGACCGGCGGCACCGAGCTGACCAACTTGCTCGACCGACTCGACGTCATCGACGCTAACGGCGGACCACACCAAACCATCGTCGACATCCAGTGCCGACTGCGCACCACGTTCTCGGTCGCGTCAGCCACCTGGGACCGCGACGCAGCCGACTCATTCAACTCCGCCATGATGGAAGGCACCAACGCACCCCTGGCCGTCGCCTACCTCTATTACGACGCCGCCAACGCCCCCATGAGCCAGACCATGAGCCAATCCATCGCCGAGCTCATCCAGATCAAGGAACTCGCGGACGGACGACCGTGGGTCTGGAGCGGCAACGTCACGGCGATGGCCGGGCAGATGGACGCGTTCGTGCTGACCAACGGAGTTGACCGCAGCACACTCGCCGACCCCGCATACAGCGCGCTCGTCCAGATCGCCAACCAACCCGACGCAGCACTCGACTGGATCACCAGCGACGACCACCTGGAGTTCTGGTACTCACAACGAGACTGGAACCACGGCGAAGGTGCCAGCGCACCCTCCATCCTGTGGGCGTCCATCCAAGACACACCCGGCGCGCTCCTTGGCGAGGACTGCGACATCGACCGCGTCCGGCAACTCGCCAAGGCTAATGCCGACATCATCAACTACTGGAAAGACACCGTCCTCACTGGTAAATCGAGCATCAATGAAGACGGGCTCCAGGCCCTTGCGCACGTTGTGACCACCCAGATGCCCTATTGGATCGAAACCGGAATCTGGCAGGTCAACGGGTTGAAAGAAGGCGCACGATACGACCCGAGGCAGGAAATCGACTGGATGAACGGGATCACCGGACCCGCGTGCGTCATCTCTGACAGGGCTCTGATCGATTTGCTCCGCTTGATCAGCAATTCCGACACTGCGACGGAGACCGTGATCGAGGGAACAGAAGGCCTTGCGCACGCAATGATGACCAACACCCAAGGTCAGATCGAAGCCAGTAGTTACAGCGAATCCCTGGGCAAGGTCGCAGCCATCTATGGGCTGATCGACGGATCTGGGATCGCGCATTCGCTAGCGGCAGCACAACTACACGATGCCATCGCCCAAGGCTGGATCGACTCACTCTCGTTTGCGTCTGGATTCGCCCCCGGCGGCACGGTCAAGGACGCAATCGCCGCCGGCGGCGCGACCGTGGCTTCCAACGCCTGGGCCGACACCTACGCCACCCGAGTGAGTGAACTATTCAATGGCACCAATCCCAACGACCAACAACTAGAAGAAACCCGCAACAGCCAACTCGCCGACCTCGCTAACCAATTCATCCCCGTGGAGATCCTTGCGAATAAGGAGGGTGGCTCTCAAGACTTTGCCGACGAGGCTGCGTCCCGCTACGAACTCAACCGCTACCCCGGAGCCATGTCGTGAACCGCCGCCCCACATTCATCGCCGTAATCTGCACAGCCGCCGCCGTAGTTGCTGGTTGTGCAAGCCCTCAAACCTGGCCATCCCAAGATGCCAACGGCTTGCACATCCCATCCATCGTCTGGCCCGAAGGCCCACCAAAACTTGAGGACGAACGCGTTTCCACAATCATCAACGCCGAGGTGATCCTCGCGGCCGCCAACAACGCCCACGACTATTCCAGCCCCACATTGCGTCTATACCTCACCGAGGAATACATCAGACGCCAAGCCAAACTCTCTGGCGGGTCTGCTGTCGACCCCGGCGGTGCCTCCGCTGACTTTCCCTACTATTTCACAGCAGGTCCAGACCCGTTGAAAGTCGAAGAAGTCCGAGACACCGGTACTGGAGCCGAAGTCGACGTTTGCACCGGCGGGGGTGGCTATCCGTGGATCAACAACAATGATGATGTAAATCCTGTCGCATATCTGGGTGAACACAAAACTGGCGTCGCTTGGATCTATGTCCTCACGCGGCAATCGGACGGCACGCTTCTCGTCTCTGACTCACATCTCCGCAGCGCGGACGACTGCAGTACCAACAATATCAAGTATGGGATCTTCGACCCGCAGCCACCCTACGGTGACGTAGTGCACGAGGACGAGTTTATCCAGCCCGACGGATCCCACGGCCGTCTAGACGAAGGTGACGCTTCCTGATACGTCGTCCCTACAACATTTTCAAGCCAGGCGAGAACGGGAATCACAATACGGGATCGGCCATGAGAGGAGACGTGTCGTGACCTGGATTCGTTCGCACCTAGCTCTAGTAGTCAGTTCAATCGCAGTTGCAGTTGCCGTGTGCGCTATCGCGGTGCTCTACGCGACCGCCCCTGCACGGCGAAATGCCGCAGCACAACCAAGCCCCGTACCAACCATCGACCTCAGCGCTCCTGCACCCGACTACGAACTCACCCCAGCACTTGACGCATCCAACCCTCTCGAGGACACCGACGCGGTACGCACGATCCGCGAGACCTATTCAGCCTCAGCCTGGGCAAACCTTACAAACAACAACAATTTCGCCCAGTACCGCATCTATGTCGCACACTGGAACTCGCCAGCGGCCGGTAACGGTGCACCCGGGCAACGCATCAAGAGCGATCTTGTCCCAATAGGTCAAGTCCCTTTCACCCCCGTTTCAGTTACCGAGAACACTGATGGTTCCGCCACGGTGTCCGTCTGCATGAAGGGTGATACGCAGTCTTTTAAGCCGTCTACAGGCGAGTCCGGGTCGCAAGGGCTCGGCGCCCTGGTTCAAGAAACCTATGCGGTCTCGCCGCTAACCGAGTCCGAACGGACGGAGCTCGCCGCATTTAACCCGCCAGCAGATTTCCTGCGGATGAGGGACACCGACGATACCGCACCGCCTGTCGACTGCTCCCGTGTCCCGGTCGTGACGCAAACGTTTGCGAATTGGAAGACACTATATGTTGACTAGGCCGTTCCACCCGTGCGCGCGTCTGCTTCGGCAGCCACGCGGGCGCAAGTGGGTATTAGGCACCAGCAGACTCTCGGGCCGTGTCGGCTATAGCAACAGACCACAGCAGTGGCAACCTAGAACGCTGGCACCAATCCCCACGACCAGCAACTAGAAGACACCGGCAACAGCCAACTCGCCGACCTCGCTAACCAATTTATCGCCGTGGATATCCCTGCGAATAAGGAGGGTGGCTCTCAAGACTTTGCCGACGAGGCTGCGTCCCGCTACGAACTCAAACGCTACCCCGGAGCCATGTCGTGAACCGCCGCCTCTCAATCATCGCCGCACTCTGCACGGCGGCCGCCGTAGTTGCTGGTTGCGCAAGCCCTCAGACCTGGCCATCCCAGGACGCTGACGGCTTGCACATCCCATCCATCGTCTGGCCCGAAGGCCCACCAAACCTCGACGACGAACGCGTATCCACCATCATCAATGCCGAGGTGATCCTCGCGGCCGCCAACAACGCCCACGACTATTCCAGTCCCACGTTACGTCTATACCTCACCGAGGAGTACATCGCACGCGAAGCCGAACGTTCGAGCCGCTCCGCGGTCAATCCCAAGGGAAGCTCCACGGACCTCGCATACTACTTCTTCGTCGGGCCGTCGCCCTTGATAGTCGGGAACACTCGCGACACCGACGCTGGCGCAGAGGTGGACGTATGCCTCGCCGGAGGCGGGTACCCCTGGCGCAACGATAAAGGCGACCCTGACCCTGTCGCTTATTTGGGCGAGCACAAAACTGGCGTCGCGTGGAGATATATCCTCTCACGACAATCGGATGGTTCGCTTGTTGTTTCCAATTCCTACTCTCGCCATCTCGACGATTGTGGTATCAACAATGTGAAGTACGGCGTGTTCGACCCGCAGCCACCCTACGGTGACGTAGTGCACGAGGATGAGTTTATCCAGCCCGACGGATCCCACGGCCGTCTAGACGATGGTGACGCTTCCTGATGCGTCGTCGATGCCCTCACCGTCGACACATCCGAAATGAGCTGCACAATACTGGCTCGACCGCGAGGAGGGACATGCCATGACCTGGATTCGAGCACACTTTAGTACACTCGTCATCGTAGGCATTTCCTTGGCCTTGATCTGCCTGATGGCTCTATTGTATTCGAGCGCCGAGCAGCGCCAGAAAACGGCGCATCAACCAACGTCTGTACCGACCATCCCCCTTAGCCCCCCAGCACCGAACTATGAACTGACCCCCGCCATCGAAACGACCGATCCTCTCGAAGCCACCGAAGCGGTACGCACTATCCGTGAAACCTACGCAGCCCGAGCGTGGGCGAGTCTCGTTAATAGCGAGGATTTTGCTCAATACCGCCTATACGAAACCCCACCCAGCTCGCCAGTCGAAGACGGCGACCCCAGGGGAGACCGCGTCGAGAGCTATCCTGTATCGATTGGACCTACCCCGTTCACCCCTGTTTCGGTCACGAGCTCCAAAAACGGTGGTTTCGTAGTATCGATCTGTGTCGAAAGTGACACGCAAGTGTATTATCCGTCGAGTCAAACTGTCGAGTCAATCGGACTAGGCGTGGTGCACCAGGAAACGTTCGAAGTCTCCCCTCTGACCGATGCTGAAAGGCTTGCGCTCGCTGCATACGACCCGTCAACGAGCCTTCTCCGCATGCGGGACACCGACGCCACGGTGCCGCGCGTGGACTGCTCCACCGTTCCGGTCATCACTCAGACTTTCGCGGAGTGGAAGAAGCACTTTGTTGAATAGTTCACTTGGTTGGCGGCCCGAGTCGGGACGATGAGCGGTGAATGGAGTGCTCGCTTCACCGGACGCCGAACCGACGACGGAGGTCAATCTGGGCAGGGTGTCCGAGTACACGGTGCGGCCGAACGTCTCCGGTGGCGGCCAGTTCACCGACCTCGAACCGTCGACGTATGAGGGCAGCGCCCGCTGCTGACTCGAGGGGGGGTGACGGTCGGTTGTTTCGAGCCGACGCTCACCGTGCCTGCGGAGGCCCCGTAGCTCACACCACCCCAGCCGCCCGCAGCCGCTCCGCCAACACCGTCCCGTTCTCCCCGCTCACCACCACCGCGTCCCCGCGTTCCAGCCCCGCCATCCCCTCCCGCGCGATGGGCAGCGGCACCGGCGTACCGCTGGCGACCACCTGCTCGACCGCCGACAGCTGCCGGATCGCCACCGCCTCGACTCGCCCGGGCCGTGCCTCGTCGAAGGCCCGGTAGATCTCCGGGTCGTGCTGCCCGTCGTCGCCGATCAGCACGAAGCGCAGGTCGGGGAACTCGTCGGCGAGCTGGACCAGGGTGTTGGCCTTGTGTTCGCGGCCGGAGCGGAAGAGTGCGGTGCCGGTGGGTCCGAAGTCGGTGAGCAGGAGGGCTCCGGCGGGCAGGCCGACCCGGGTGAAGAACCTGCCGAGCGCCCCGGCGGTGTTCCAGGCGCCGTTGGACAGGTAGAACATGCCGGTGTCCTGGTCGGCGGTGAGGGCCTGGTAGAGGTCGGCCATGCCGGGGACGGCTCGGCGACTGGTCTCGCTGCGGACCAGGAAGTTCCAGGCGGCGACCCAGGGCCGGGGCATGTAGGTGACCAGCACGGTGTCGTCGATGTCCGAGACCACGGCGCGGCGGGCGTCCGGCGACAGGACGTGGATCGGCGCCTCGACGTCCTGGTCGCCGCCGGGGACGGAGAGCAGCAGGGTGCGCCGTCCGGGGTCGAGCGCGGGCGGGACGACGGCGTCGACGTACCCGCCGCGATCGGTGCGCACGATGTCGATCAGGGTGCCGTCCGGGTAGCGGATCTCGACCTCGGCACCGGGGTACTCGGCGGTGATCAGGTTGCGCCAGCCGCGGCGGGCGGTGGATCCGGGTCCGGGAGCCAGCGGGTCGCCGAGCAGGACCCGCGCCCGGACCCGGACCCAGCTGGTCGAGCCGTAGGACGGGTAGGCGGCGATCCGCGGGATGTAGCCCTGCTGGCCCAGGTGCCGCACCACCCGGGCGACGACGCGGTCCTCGGTGCTGGCGACCCACTCGGCGAAGCTCATCGCAGCAGTATCACCGCAGGTGGGTGGCTGCCGCCGCTCGAACGGCCTCCCCGGTGCGGTCGAGCGCCCGGGTGGCGAGGGACCACTGTTGCCAGTACAGCGTCACGTCGATGCTGTGCTGGTCCAGGACGGTCAGACCGGTGTCCGGTTCGGTGTCCGGGAGCATCCCCCAGCCCATCCCGAGCCGGACCGCGGCGGCGAAGTCGGCGGAGGCGGGGACGTGGTGGCGGGGTGGTGCGGCGGGGTCGACCCGGTGCGCCCGGAGGTAGGCGTCCTGCAGGTCGTCCTTGCGGTCGAAGACCACCACCGGGTTCCGGCTGAGCGCCTCCCGGGTCGGCCCGTCGGGGAACGACTCGGGGCGCGCGGTCATCGGTCGGTAGCGCAGGGAGCCGAGGCGGTGCACCGTGCAGCCCTGCACCGGTCGGCCGCTGGTGGTGATCGCCGCCATCACGCTGCCGTCGCGGAGCAGGCTGATCGAGTGCGCCTCGTCCTCCCGGTGCAGGTCGAAGGCGATCTCGGCGGCCAGCGGCGCGAGGGCTGGGAGCACCCAGCTGCCGAGTGAGTCGGAGTTCACCGCGATCGGCAGCCGGGGCGCTGACGCGGCTCCCCCGGCCTCCTGGTGCGCCTGGTCGCTGAGCGCGGTCATCTGCCGGGCCAGTCGCAGGTACACCTGTCCCGCGTCGGTGACCCCGGCCGGGCGGGTTCGCCGCACCAGCACCTGCCCGACGCTCGACTCCAGCGCCCGGATGCGCTGGCTGACCGCGGACTGGGTGAGCCGCAGCTCGTCGGCGGCCGCCTCGAAGGAGCCGTGGTCGATGACCGCGAGCAGGGTGCGCAACTGGCTCAGTTCCATCAGATGAGCTTATGGCAATGCGATCCGAGTCATTGGACTACTGGGCGTGGGCCGCCCTAGCGTCCAGGCCATGACCTCGTTGCTGGCCGGTTTCGCCTTCGGACTGTCCTTGATCGTCGCCATCGGCGCGCAGAACGCCTTCGTGCTCCGGGTCGGTCTGTCCAGGCGACATGTCGCCGCGGTGATGGCGGTCTGCGCGCTCAGCGACCTGGTGCTGATCGGTGCCGGGGTCGCCGGGCTGGGTGTCGTCATCGACCAGCACCCGACCGTGCTCACCATCGCCCGGATCGCCGGTGCCGCGTTCCTGGTCGGCTATGCGGCCCTCGCCCTCCGCCGGGCTGCGCGGCCGACGGTGCTGGCGGTCGAGGACGAGCGACCCGCCGTGAGCTTGGCCGGGGTGGTCAGCACCGCACTCGCGCTCACCTGGCTGAACCCGCACGTCTACCTGGACACCGTGGTCCTGCTCGGATCGGTCGCCGCGGGCTACGACGACCTGCGCTGGTGGTTCGGCGCGGGGGCGATGCTGGGATCGATCGTCTGGTTCACCGCGCTGGGGTACGGGGCGCGGCTGCTGACCCCGCTGTTCGCCCGGCCGAACGCCTGGCGGGTGCTGGACGCGGTGATCGCGCTGGTGATGCTGGTCATCGCGGGCAGTCTGCTGGCCGGGCTGCGGGGCTGAGCCGCCCCGCCACCCTCGCCACCGGGCCCAATGAGCCCAACGAGCCCAACGAACCGAACGAACCCGCCAGGCTCACCGGGCCCAAGGAATCCGGGGCCCGCTCATCGGGCCCCACCGAATCCGAGGGTCGACTGAGGCGATATGTCGCCTTCAGGAGACCGGCGTTCCGCGCCCCCGTCGCCACGCGGTCACCCCGTACACCGCCACGATCACCCCGACCAGCCCGGCCGTGGCCGCCAGCTGCCCCCGCGCCGTCGAGTCCGCGAGCATCAGCGCCACCAGCCCGCCGAGCGCGACCAGCGTGGCCCAGGTCAGCCAGGGGAAGCCCCACATCCGCAGCGTCATCGGCTTCCCCGACCGTTCCAGGGTCGGCCGCAGCCGCAGCTGGGCGACGGCGATCAGCACCCAGACCACCAGGAGTGCGGAGCCGACGGCGTTCAGCAGCAGGCCGAGCAGGTCGTCCGGCAGCAGCCAGTTGAGCGCGACGGCGACCACGGCGAAGAACACCGAGACCAGCACCGACACCCAGGGCACGTCCTGCTTCGACACCCGGCGCAGCGCGGCCGGGCCATCGCCGCGTCCGGCCAGGGAGTAGGCCATCCGGGAGGTGCCGTAGACGTTGGCGTTGAAGGCGGACAGCAGGGCGATCACCACGACCACCTCCATCAGCTTCGCCGCACCGGGCAGCCCTGCCAGGTCGAGCACCGCGACGAACGGACCGGACTGGAGGGCCGGGGCGTTCCAGGGCAGGACCAGCACCATGATGGCGACCGAGCCGATGTAGAACAGCAGGATCCGCCAGACGATGGTGCGGGTGGCGCGGGCGACGGCGCGCTGCGGGTCGCGGGCCTCGGCGGCGGCGATGGTGACGATCTCGATCCCGCCGAAGGCGAAGACGACCACCAGCAGACCGGCCGCGACCCCGCCGATCCCCTCGGGGGCGAAGCCGCCCTGGCCGAGCAGGTTGCTGGTGCCGACCGGGTCGGTGCCGGGCAGCAGGCCGAAGACCAGCAGGGTGCCGACGATCAGGAAGCCGACGATCGCGGCGACCTTGATGAAGGCGAACCAGAACTCCAGCTCACCGAACTGCCGCACCCCGGACAGGTTCACCACGGCGAACAGCCCCACGAACACGGCCGCGACCACCCACTGCGGCACGCCGGGCAGCCAGCCGGTGACGATCTGGGCCACCCCGGTGATCTCGGCGCCGAGCACCATGATCAGGGTGAACCAGTACAGCCAGCCCAGGGTGAAGCCCGCCCACCGGCCGAGGGCCTTCTCCGCGTAGACCGAGAACGATCCGCTGGCCGGCAGCGCGGAGGCCATCTCGGCCAGCATCCGCATGATCAGCACGACCAGCAGCCCGGCGATCCCGTAGGACACCAGCACCGCCGGTCCGGCGGTGGCGATGCCGGCACCGCTGCCGAGGAACAGCCCGGCACCGATCGCGGAGCCCAGGCCCATCATCGTCAGGTGCCGGGTCCGCAGGCCGGTGCCCAGGTGGTCGGTGGAGGTATCGCTGCTCACGGGGGAACAGGCTAGTGGTCTAGTCGCGCGGGCCCCGCACCCGGCGCCACCACCGCGCCCCGCTGTCGTCGCCCTCGGTCAGCTGCGCCTCGACGTGCTGGGTGACGTGGGCGGTGATGCTCGCCCGCACCCGACGACGTTCCGCCCGGAGGAAGGCGGTGTGTTCGATGTGCAACGCCTTGGAGGTGGCGAACATCATCCCGATCACCACGACGGAGAACGGCAGTGCGATCAGGATCGCCGCGGTCTGCAAGGCGGTGAGACCACCGGCCAGCAGCAGCGCGATCGCGAGCACGCCGACCAGCGATGCCCAGATCACCCGGAGCCGGGTGCCGGGGTCCGGGTTGCCACCGGCCGAGAGCATGGCGACGACCAGTGCACCGGAGTCGGCGGAGGTGATGAAGAACAGCGCGATCAGGATGATGGCGCCGATGGAGAGCGCGGCACCGCCCGGCAGCCCGGAGAGCAGATCGAAGAGCGCGTTCTCTGGCACCACCTCGCCGTCGGCACCGACCAGACCGCCGTCGCCGAACAGCTGCTGGTAGAGCGCGGAACCGCCCAGCACCGAGAACCACAGGAAGGTCACGATGGTCGGCACCAGGAGCACCCCGCCGACGAACTCGCGCACGGTCCGACCCCGGGAGATCCGCGCGATGAACACCCCGACGAAGGGCGACCAGCTGATCCACCAGCCCCAGTAGAACGTGGTCCACTTCGCCTGCCAGGCCTCACCCTCGGCACCCGAGTAGGCGCTGACGTTGAAGGTCAGGGACAGGAAGGACGACAGGTAGTTACCGATCGACTGCACGAACTCACGCAGCAGGAACAGGCTCGGCCCCAGGATCAGGACCAGCACCATCAGCACCCCGGCGAAGGACACGTTGATGTTCGACAGCCACTTCAGCCCCTTGTCCAGCCCGGAGACCACGGACAGGGTGGCGGCGGCGGTGACCACGATGATGAGCACCACCTGCAGGCCGGTGCTGGACTCGATGATCCCGGCGTGTTCCAGCCCGGCGGCGATCTGCAGCACACCCAGGCCGAGGGAGGTCGCCACACCGAAGACGGTGCCGACCACCGCGGTGACGTCGATCGCGTCGCCGAGTCGCCCCTTCACCCGGTCACCGAGCAGCGGTTCCAGCGCCCACCGGATCGACACCGGCCGGCCCTTGCGGTGGATCGTGTACGCCAGCGCCAGACCCACCACCACGTAGATCGCCCAGGCGTTGACCCCCCAGTGCAGGTAGGTCTGGGTCATCGCGGTCTGCGCGAGCTGGATCGGGCTGCCCTCGACGCCGGGCTTCGGGCTGGCGAAGTGGCTGAGCGGCTCGGCGACCCCCCAGAACACCAGGCCGATGCCCATCCCGGCGGCGAACAGCATGGAGAACCAGGTGCCGAGGCCGTACTGCGGCTCGTCGTCGTCCTGACCGAGGGTGATGTCCCCCCACCGCCCCACCCCGACCCAGATCGAGAACGCCACGAAGGCGGCCACGATCAGCACGTAGTACCAGCCGAAGCCGCTGACGACGTTGGTCTGCACGGCGGAGATGAACCGCTCGGCGGGTCCCGGGAAGGCGATGGTCAGGCCGGCCACCGTCGCGACGATCGCCGCGGACGGCCAGAACACGGCGGGGGCGATGCCCCAACGCTCACGGAGTGTGGACATCGGAACCTCACGGTGCAGGGGGAAAAAGAACGCCCCAGGGTGACATTTGTGGCACGTTCGCGCACGCCAGGGCGGAGATCCGTCGACGTCGGGCGGCGGTCGGCCCCGCACTGGATGCGGTCAGCCCCGCCGTCCCGACGCCCCGGCCCGGGCGGCTGATCCCCCCGGTGTCGTCCCTCCCCCGGCGCGTGCGACTCAGCGCACGCCCAGCCAGGTGAGGAGTGTGGCGGCGTCGGCAGCGGCCATGCCGTCGCGGATCAGGAGGTCGGCCTGCTCGAACCGCGGGTCCAGCGGGTCGATGATCGACGGGATGGCGATGCATCGCATGCCTGCAGCCTTGGCGGCCAGCACCCCGGGCACGGCATCCTCGATCACGACGCAGTGCTCGGGGGCGACACCGAGCCGCTGCGCCGCCGCCAGGAACACGTCGGGGGCCGGCTTCCCGGTGCCGACCTGGTCCACCGACACCCGCACCGGCAGCAGGTCGGCCAGCCCGACGGCGGTGAGCGAGGCGTCGATGGCCGGCAAGGGTGAGCCGGAGGCGACCGCCATCGGCATTCCGGCGGCCGCCAGCTCGCGGACCAGGGTGCTGGTCGGCTCGAACGCCTGGAGGCCGGGGTAGAGCGCGTGCACCAGGTCCATCTTGCGTTCGACCCAGCGCGGCAGGTCGGCTTCGACGCCGTAGTGCGCTGCCAGCGCCGCCAGCACCTCCGTGCCGCCGAGGCCGACGAACCCGGCCTTCACCTCCGCGGTGAGGTCGACCCCCGCCTCGGCGAACACCTGCCGTTCGGCCTCGAACAACAGTGCCTCGCTGTCGACCAGCACGCCGTCCAGATCCCAGAGCACCGCCTCGACCGGTGCCGCACCCGCTTCGCCCATCGTCACTCCTCTGTGCCGCGTTCGGCCAAACCCTACCATCTGGTCGGCATCTGGTGCGGATGCGGCCCGACCCGGACTCGGCGACGCTCGAGATACCCCAGCCCGAGAGGTCCGCCATGTCCCAGCACAGCTCCCCCCGCAGCCCGCTCCCCGCCCAGCTCGCCGAGCAGCTCGAGAACGCCGACGCCCTCGACCCCGCGGTCGAGCGCCTCGACGCGGTCAGCCGCCCCCTGCTCGCCCACGAGGGCCTGGCCACGCTCCTGCGCGGTCGCCCGCTCGGGCACGCCGCGCACCCGCTTCTGACCGACCTGCCGCTCGGCTTCTGGTTCAGCAGCGTCACCCTGGACCTGGTCGGCGGCAAGGACGCGCGGGCCGCCGCCGACCGACTGCTCGGGCTCGGCATCCTGAGCACCACGCCCGCCACGATCACCGGTATCGCCGACTGGGCGTTGGGCAGCCAGCAGGTGCGGCGGGTCGGTGTGGTGCACGCCGCACTGAACTCGGCGGCCACCGTCGGCTTCGGCGCGTCCTGGCTGCTGCGACGTCGCGGCCACCGGGCCGCCGGGGTGCTGGCATCCCTCGCGGCGGTCGGCGTGGTCGGCGCGGCGGGCTTCCTCGGCGGACACCTGGCATTCGCCCAGCAGTCCCCCACCCCGGACGCGGCCGACCCCCAGCGGACGCCCGACATGTGACTTCCTGCGCGACACGCGGTGCGTCGATTTCTGTGACGGGTCGTGCTCCACCTACCCTCTGACCAGCGCGGTACCCCGGGGTCGGGCCAAGGCCCCCGTGACGCCGCACCAGCACGAGGGCCGCAACGACATTGTCGGAACAGAACCACCCACGACAGGCACCCGGGACTGGCACCCCGACCGGTGCCTACCGGCTTGATCCGCACACGGGCACCTGGTGGTGGTCCGAGTCGATCTATCGCATCCACGGCTTCGCCCCGGGTGACGTCGTCCCCACCACCGACCTGCTGCTCGCACACGCCCACCCCGACGACCGCACCGACCTGACCGCGGTGCTCGCGGCGCCTCCGGTCACCCTCAGCGCCGTCTATCGGATGATCGACGCCGATCATCGTGAACGGCTCTGCGTCCTGGTCGGCGAGCGACGCGACCGCGAGGTGCACGGGTATCTGATCGACCTCACCGACCTGGTCGACCGGCACGGCCAAGCGGTCGCCACCTCCGCGATCACGGCAGCCGCCACCTCGCGGTCGGTGATCGAGCAGGCGGTCGGCGCGGTGGCATTCAGCCAGCAGACCGACCCGCCCACCGCCTTCGCCCTGCTCCGGGCGGCCTCGATGGACGCGAACGTCCCGGTGCGCGCGCTGGCGGCGGCCATCGTGGAGGCGCTGCCCGACCTCGGCGCCGACGCCGAACGGGTGCGCAAGTTCCTGGACGAGCTGCGCAGCCCGGGCAAGCGGACCGTCGCCGAATAGGTGCTCAGCCCCGCCGGTGCGGCTTGACGAAGGGGAAGGCCAGGGTCTCGCGGATCGACGCCCCGATCAGCATCATGTAGACCCGGTCCACCCCGAGCCCGAGCCCACCGGTGGGCGGCATCCCGAACTCCAGCGCCGACAGGAAGCCCTCGTCGACCTCCATCGCCTCCGGGTCACCGGCCGCCGCCAGCAACGACTGCTGGGTGAGCCGCTCCCGCTGGTCCACCGGGTCGATCAGCTCGGAGTAGGCGGTGCCCAGCTCGGCACCGAAAGCCACCAGGTCCCAGCGCTCGGCCAACCGCGGGTCGTCGCGGTGCACCCGGGTCAGCGGTGAGGTCTCCACCGGGAAGTCGGTGTAGAAGGTCGGTTCGACCGTCCGGCCCTCGACCAACCGGTCGTACAGCTCGGTGACCAGCGCACCGTGTGACTCCTCCGGCCCGAAGGCGATCTGGTGCGCCGCGCACACCCGGTGCAGCTCGGCCAGCGGGGTGTCCGGGGTGATCGGGGTGCCGACGGCGCGGGACACCGCCTCGTGCACGGTCACCACCGGCCAGTCGCCGTCCAGTCGCACCACGCTGCCGTCGGCACGGCGGGAGATCGGTTCGCCGTGCACGGCGATCGCGGCGGCCACGATCAGCTCCCGGGTCAGGTGCCGCATCGTGGTGTAGTCGCCGAACGCCTGGTACGCCTCCAGCGAGGTGAACTCCGGGTTGTGCGTGGCGTCGGCGCCCTCGTTGCGGAAGTTGCGGCCGAGCTCGAACACCCGCTCCATCCCGCCGATCGCCAGCTGCTTGAGGAACAGCTCGGGTGCGATCCGCAGGTACAGGTCCATGTCGTAGGCGTTGATGTGCGTGGTGAACGGCCGGGCGTTCGCCCCACCGTGCACGCGTTGCAGGATCGGGGTCTCCACCTCGGCGAAGCCGCGCTCCACCAGCGTGCTGCGCAGGGCGTGCACCGCCCGCGAACGACCGCGCAGGGTGCGGCTGGCGGTGGTGTCCAGGGCCAGGTCGACGTGCCGCAGGCGGAGCCTGGTCTCTGGGTCGACCAGGCCGCGCACCTTGTCCGGCGGCGGGGTGAGTGCCTTGGCCGCCATCACCCAGCTGGTGGCGTGGACGGTGAGCTCGCCGGTGCGGCTGCGGGTGACGATGCCGGTGACGCTGACGTGGTCGGCCAGGTCCACCGCGCGCCGCCACAGGTCGATGTCGGCTGCCCCGTCGGCGGTCAGCATCACCTGCCGTTCGGTGTTCTCGGCTCGGAGCACGGCGAAGCACACGCCACCGAAGTCGCGCAGTCGGACCACCCGGCCCGAGATCGACACCGAGCTGCCCAGCAGCTCCGGCCCCACCTCGCCCAGGGCATGGGTGCGCGGCACCGCCACCGGGTAGGCGGGCATCCCGGCCGCGGTCAGCACCTCCAGGGTGTGCCGCCGGGCGCGTTCCTGGTCGGTGAGCCGGGGGGTGGGCACCGCGAGCGCCAGCAGCCGGGCCTCCTGCTCCCGCACCGCCTCGCCCAGCTCCCGTTCCTGCTCGGGGGTCGGCCGGGCGGGCACCCGGCGTACCGTCCACGCCGGGACGAAGCCCTCCGCCTGCCCGGCCGCCAGGGTGACAGCGGTGAGCTGACTGGATGCGCCGTAGCAGAGGTAGCGCGGCCGCCAGCGCGGGGCGTACTTCTGGTTCGAGCGGTACAGCTGGTCCAGCTGCCACCAGCGGGAGGCGAACAGGATCACCCGGCGGCCGAGCCGTTGCAGCGGACCCGCCGTCACCGACTCGCCCTGCTCGATGATGCCGCGGAACATCGCGAAGTTCAGCGACACCCGGTCCACCGCGATCCCCGGACCCTGGGTCGCCAACGCGGTGATCATCAGCTCGGTCACCCCGGGCACCGCCTCAGGCGACCGGCGCATGTAGTCCAGCGACACCCCGGTGCGTCCCCAGGGCACGAAGCTCAGCAGGCCGCGCAACGCCCCGTCGGCGGCGTGGGCCGTGACCACCAGGACGCGCGGGTCCCGGGGGCTGCCCAGCCGCTCGGAGGCCATCGAGAACCCGCGCTCATCGTCGCCGTGCCGCCATTGGTTCGCCGCCTCGACCAGGGCGGACAGCTCCTCGGCCGGGATCTCCGCCTGCCGCCGCAGCCGGACGGTGTACCCCTCACGCTGGGGCCGGGCCACCGCATGGCGCACCGCGCGCATGGAGGGCGCCGACAGCTCGAAGTCCCGGGTGCTGAGGATCGCCTCGTCCCCCATGGTCAGCACCGAGAGCCCGGCGTCCCGGTAGGCGCGCGCACCGCGTTCGGAGGCGGACAGCACACCCGGCGCCCAGCCGTGCTGCCGCGCCCGGGCCAGCACCCGGTCGATCGCATCCGGCCAGGAGGCGGGGTCGCCGAGCGGGTCACCGGCGGCGAGCAGCACCCCGCTGACCACCCGGTAGGACACCGCGGCGCGGCCATCGGCGGAGAACACGGTGGAGCGGTCGTCCCGGGTCGCGAAGTAGGCGAGCGAGTCGTCGCCGGGGAACTCCAGCAACAGGCGGCGTACCGCGAGCTCGTCCTCCGCCGTGCGCGCCGACTCGCCCGGTCCGGCGTGTAGGTACACCACCACCGCCGCCACCAGTCCGAGACCGCTGATCCCTCCGGCGATCCAGGCCAGCCCGACCGGCGCGGCACCGGAGAGCGCGAAGGGTTCCTCGTGCGGGTTCAGGCCCAGGGAGACGCTCAGCCCGTCGAGCACCCGCTGCCACTGTCCGGGCAGCGTGTTGGGCACCACCTGGAGCAGTGCCCACACCACGCCGGTCGCGGTCAGGATGCCGGTCAGCACCACCCCGGCCGCCCGCCACCAGGCGCCGGGGGCGATCCGGGCCGGGAACGCCGACCGCGCGGCGATCAGCACCACGGTCAGCACCAGGCCCACCCCGGCGCCGACCCAGGTGCTCCAGTGCACCCCGTCCAGCACCCCGGCGGAGGGATCGAGCGCGTCCAGCAGCACCGCGAGCGCCATGATCCCGGCCGAGGGCAGCTGCCAGAACACGATCACGAACCACAGCGCGATCCGGCGGCGACGCAGGAACCCGCTGGCGACCAGCCCGACCAGCACCGCGCTGAACAGTCCCGGGATCACCGGCACGTTGGTCACCGACAGCAGCAGCGCCAGCTCACGTTCCATCCGGCCGATCGGGCGGAACAGCATGCCGAGCAGCAACCACGCCGCATAGAACTGGAGCACCCGCCCGCCCCAGAGCGCCACGGTCTCCGCCCAGGCCGGCGCCCGGTCCTCGCTGGTGTCTCGCATGCGCCACATCGTGCCGTACCCGCGCTACCGTCCGACAGGACACCCCACCCCGACCCGGAGGTTCGCCCGATGCTGCTGGCCCTGTGCGCCGCGGTGGCCGCGAGCCTCGGCTACGGCATCTCCACGATCATGCAGGCCGTCGCCGCCCGGCGGGCCTCCGGCCTGGCGGTGATCGTGCAGCCGCTGGTGCTGGGTGGTTTCGCCGTGGACGGGCTGTCCTGGCTGCTCACCCTGGTGGCCCTGAATCGGCTGCCGCTGTTCGTGGTCCAGTCGATCGTGTCCGCCTCCCTGGTGGTGGTCGTGCTGCTGGCGTCCCGGCTGCTGCACGTGCGGCTGCGGCGGCTGGACGTGATCGCGGTGGCGGTGGTGATCGCCGCCCTGGTGGTGCTCGCGCTCGGCTCCGGCGAGCAGCCCGCCGCCACGCCGCCGTCCGGATTCCTCGTCGGCGCGGCCGTCGCCGGTGGCCTGCTCACCCTCACCCTGCTGCTCGGCTACCGGCGCGGGCACCCGCTGCTGTTGGCGTCGGTCGGGGGGCTGGGCTACGGGCTCGCGGCGATCGCCGCCCGGGCGGCCGACACCTCGGGCTCCCTGGCGCAGATCGTCTGGCAGCCGATGGTCGGGGTGCTGGTCGTCGGGGGCGTGGTGGGCACGCTCGGTTACCTGCGCGCGCTGGAACGTGGCCCGGTGGGCAGCGCCGCCGCCGTCATGTCGGTGCTCGAGGTGATCGTGCCCGGCGCCGTCGGGCTGTGGGTGCTCGGCGACGAGGTGCGCGGCGGCTGGGTGCCCGCGGTGGCGGTGGCCGGGACGCTGGCCCTGGCCGCGTGCGTGGCGCTCGCGACCAGCCCGGCCAACCGCGAGGCGTCCGAGGCCTGACCCCCAGTGACCCGGACGCGAGCGTCAGTCCCGGTCGAGCACCCGCGTCGCCCAGGTCGCCACCGCGACCGCGGAGGCCACGTTCAACGAGTCCACTCCACCGGCCATCGGGATCCGCACCGTCGCGTCGCAGGCGGCGATGGTCTGCCGCTTCAACCCGTCGCCCTCGGTGCCGAACACGGTGGCGAGCTTCGGAGGCGGATCGGCCGCCAGCTCGTCCAGGCTGATCGAGTCCTCGTCCAGTGCCAGCGCCGCGACGGTGAAGCCGAGGTCGTGCAGCTGCTCCACCCCGCCCGGCCAGGACGGGATGCGGGTCCACGGCACCTGGAACACCGTGCCCATCGACACCCGGATCGCCCGGCGGTAGAGCGGGTCGGCGCAGGACGGGGTGATGAGCACGGCGTCCACGCCCATGGCCGCGCAGGCCCGCATCGCCGCGCCGACGTTCGTGTGGTCGACGATGTCCTCCAGCACCACCACCCGACGGGCCCCGGCCAGGGTCTCCGCCACCGAGGGCAGCACCGGCCGGTGCATCGACGCCAGTGCGCCCCGGTGCACGTGGAAACCGGTGATCGCCTCCAGCACCGCGGGCTCCCCCACGTAGACCGGCACCGGCTCACCGTCGGCGGGGATTCCGGCCAGCAGCTCCTCGACATCCGGCAGCCAGCGCGGGGAGACCAGCACCGAGCGCGGCCGGTGCCCGGCGGCGAGTGCCCGGGTGAGCACGGTCGAGCTCTCCGCGATGTACAGCCCCTTCTCCGGCTCGTGCTTGGAGCGCAGGGCCACGTCGGTCAGCCGCAGGTAGTCGGCGAGCCGCTCGTCGGCGGGGTCGGTCAGCGGGACGATCTGATACGCGGGCACCGGACCATTCTCCCGGCTGGTGCAGCCCGTCCCGACCACGCCACACTGCGAGCATGATCGATGAGCACGGTCGCCCCGAACCCCCGCTGGCAGCCGACGAGGCCACGATGCTGCTCGGCTACCTCGACTTCCACCGGGCCACCCTGGAGTGGAAGACCCGCGGCCTGGACCCGGCCGGACTGGCCACCACCGTCGGCCGCTCCACCATGACCCTCGGTGGCATGCTGGCGCACCTGGCCTACGTCGAGGACTCCTGGTCGACCTGGCGACTGCGTGGCGAGCCGCTGCCGCAGCCGTGGACCGACGTCGACTGGGACGCGGACGTCGACTTCGACTGGCACCTGTCCCGCACCCTGCGTCCGGCCCAGCTGCGCACCCTCTGGGACGACTCCGTCGCCCGCTCCCGTGCCGCCATCGACGCCGCACTCGCCGAGGACGGGCTGGACGCTCCGGTGCGCCGCCCGTGGGCCGACGGTCAGGCGCCGACCGTGCGGTGGGTGCTGGTGCATCTGGTCGAGGAGTACGCCCGGCACAACGGTCACGCCGATCTGCTGCGCGAGCAGGTGGACGGCCAGGTCGGCGAGTAGGCCGCCCCGCCCTCGACGGACGCGGGTCGGGCCTCCCGAGTGGGCCCCAGGTCAGATCAGCAGGTCAGCGCCCGCCGAGGATCGCCGCGCGCAGCCCGGGGTCCAGGTCCAGCGACGTCCCCGACCGCAGCAGGTCGCCCACCAGCGGGTCGTCCAGATCCCGGCACCGGGGACAGTCCTGCGCGTGCTGGGCGTTCTCCACCTCGACCGCGCCGACCTGGAGCGGCAGCACCTCGACGACCTGACGCAGCAGCTCCCAGCGGTCGCACGGTGCCGTGGCGAGACCGAGTGCCACGCTCACCGCCTCGGCGGGCTGGACGTCCGGCAGTTCGAGTTCGGCCAGCGCCGCCGGGATCGCCGCCTCCAGCTCCGACCAGGTGGTGCCCCGTTCGGCGCCCGCCAGCTCGGCCAGCAGCGCCCCGCCATGACCCAGCCCGACCAGATGCGCCGCCACCGTCGGCCAGGCGTCCAACCCGATCAGCCCGCACCGGGCGACCACCGCCACCACCCGCAGCTCGTCGCCCATCCGCCCAGCCTGCCACGGCCCGGCCCGGCCCGGCCCGGGGCAGGGCTCAGCGGCGCCGGAAGCCGCCCAGCCCGTCCGGCTCGACCAGTGCCGCCGCCTCCCGGTCCGCGATCAGGAGCAGGTTCGGGTGGGTGCGCAGGATCGTGCCCGGGCGGTCCTCACCGATCGGGCCGGTGAGGATCTCGGCCAGCGCCTCCGCCTTCGACGACCCGCTGACGATCAGCACCGCCTGCTTCGCCCGCAGCACCATCGGGAAGCCGAAGGTGACCACCTGCTCCGGCCGCGGGTCCATCGCCTCGACCAGGTGGTACCAGGGCAGATCGGCGTGCACGTCGTAGACGTAGATGTCCTGGTCGTACCGGGTGGTGCCGGGCATGTTGCCGCAGAAGTGGCAGTCGCCGCCCAGGCCCATCACCATCAGGTCCAGTCCGCCGTGTGCGGCCAGGTCGGACCGGATCGCGTCCGCGTTGTCCAGGGTCAGCCCGTGGATGTTCGCCTCCGCGATCCGCGCCGGACCGTAGATCTGCTCGTCCAGGCTGGTCCGGGTGACGCCCCGGTCGGTGCCGTTCGGGATCTCGTCGAAGGTGTAGAAGTGCACATTCGCGATGTCCTGCCCGCGCTCGGCCAGCAGCGGCGCGAGCAGCCGGTACGCACCGGCCGGGGTGGCACCGGCGGTGACCGACAGGTTGACCCGGCGGTCCTGCAGCATGGCGCCGACCAGCACGGCGGCGGTGGTGCGGCTCAGCGCCGCGTAGTCGTCCTCGACGACGAACTTCATGGGTGTCTCCTTCGACGAACCCGGTCGCGCGCGGCTGACTGCACGCCGGAACTCCTGCCGCGGGGCGCCGCGACGGCGAGTCCTCGGGCGGATCGCTCCTCACCCGGACGCGACCCAGACTAACCCAAACCACTCGGTAGGGATTGGGACGTCCCGCCGGCCTAAGCCGTCACGCCCCCGTCGCCACCCAGACATGCCGATGCCGCCGTCCCCGCAGGAACGGCGGCATCGGCCTCCCTCATTCCGCGACGGCCGCCGCGAACTGCGAGCTGTACAGCCGGGCGTACGCGCCACCGGCCGCCAGCAGCTCGTCGTGGCTGCCCTGCTCCACGATCGACCCGTGTTCCATCACCAGGATCAGGTCGGCATCACGGATGGTGGACAGCCGGTGCGCGATCACGAAGGACGTGCGGTTCGCCCGCAGGGCGTTCATCGCCTGCTGCACCAGCACCTCGGTGCGGGTGTCCACCGAGCTGGTCGCCTCGTCCAGCACCAGGATCGACGGGTCGGTGAGGAACGCCCGGGCGATGGTGAGCAGCTGCTTCTCCCCCGCCGACAGGCTGGACGCCTCGTCGTCGATCACGGTGTCGTAGCCGTCCGGCAGCGCCCGGACGATCTGGTCGACGTGGGTCGCCTCGGCTGCCCGGACCAGATCGGCGTGGTCGACGCCCTCCACCCCGTAGGCCAGGTTCTCCGCGATGGTGCCGTTGAACAGCCAGGTGTCCTGCAGCACCATCCCGACCCGCGAGCGCAGGTCGTCCCGGGTCAACGCCCTGGTGTCGACGCCGTCCAGGGTGATCCGGCCGGAGTCGATCTCGTAGAACCGCATCAGCAGGTTGACCAGGGTGGTCTTGCCGGCACCCGTCGGCCCGACGATCGCCACGGTCTGTCCCGGCTCGGCGACCAGGTCCAGGTGCTCGATCAGCGGGGTGTCCTCGCGGTAGCGGAACGACACGTCGTCGAAGACCACCCGGCCGGCCACCTTCGCCGGCAGCGCCAACGGCTGCGCGGGGTCGGCCTCCTGCTCCGGCGCGTCCAGCAGCTCGAACACCCGCTCCGCGGACGCCACGCCGGACTGCATCAGGTTCATCATCGAGGCGATCTGGGTGATCGGCTGACTGAACTGCCGCGAGTACTGGATGAACGCCTGCACGTCACCCAGGCTCATCGTGCCGGAGGCGACCCGCAGGCCACCGACCACCGCGACGATCACGTAGTTCAGGTTCGCGATGAAGCCCATCGCGGGCTGGATGATCCCGGAGATGAACTGGGCCTTGAACGACGCGGAGTACAGGGCCTCGTTCTGGCGGTCGAACTCGGCGATCGCCTGCTCCTTGCGACCGAAGACGGTGACCAGGGTGTGCCCGGTGAACATTTCCTCGATGTGCGCGTTCAGCCCGCCCGTGGCGGCCCACTGCTGGACGAACTGCGGCTGCGACCGCTTGGCGATCAGCATCGTGACCACCAGCGACAGCGGGATCGTCACCAGGGCGACCAGGGCCAGCAGCGGGGAGATCCAGAACATCATCGCCAGCACACCGATCACGGTCAGCACGGCGGTGACCAGCTGGGAGAATGTCTGCTGCAACGTCTGGGACAGGTTGTCGATGTCGTTGGTGACCCGGCTGAGCACCTCACCGCGCGGCTGGGAGTCGAAGTACTTCAGCGGCAACCGGGACAGCTTCGCCTCCACCCGGCGCCGCAGGTCGTAGACCGTGCGCTGCACGATCCCGGTCAGCAGTAGGCCCTGCAGGTAGCTGAGCAGCGCCGCGGCCACGTAGACCACGATCACCCAGACCAGCACCGCGCTGAGGTCGGCGAACACGATCCCCTGGCCCGGTGTCACCCCGGTCATCCCGGAGAGCATGTCCGCCAGCTGGGTCTGCCCCTGCTCGCGGAGCCGGTCCACCGCCTCGGCCTGGGTCACCCCGGCGGGCAGCATCGAGCCGACGACGCCGTTGAAGATCACGTTGGTCGCGTTGCCGAGCAGCTTCGGCCCGGCGACCGAGGCCGCCACCGACGCGATGCCGAGCAGCACGACCAGGGACAGCCGCAGCCGCTCCGGGCGCAGCACGCCGAGCAGACGCTTCAACGAGCCGGTGAAGTCCATCGACTTCTGGGTGGGCATCCCGATGCCCGCACCCGGGCCGTGCCCTCGTGGCCCCCGGGCCGGTGCCTGCGCGCTCATGCTGCTTCCTCCGCACTCAACTGGGAGTAGACGATCTCCTGGTAGGTCTCACAGGACGCCAAAAGCTCGTCATGGGTTCCGGTGCCGACCACCCGTCCTTCGTCCAGCACCACGATCCGGTCGGCGGTGCGGATGGTGGCGACCCGCTGGGCGACGACCAGCACCGCCGCATCCCGGGTCTCCGGCACCAGCGCCGCCCGGAGTGCGGCGTCGGTGGCGAAGTCCAGGGCGGAGAAGCTGTCGTCGAACAGGAAGACGGCCGGCTTGCGGACCAGCGCCCGGGCGATCGACAGCCGCTGCCGCTGACCGCCGGAGACGTTGGTGCCGCCCTGGGCGATCGGGGCGTCCAGCCCGTCGGTCATCTCCCGCACGAAGTCGGCCGCCTGGGCGACCTCCAGCGCGTGCCAGAGCTCGTCGTCGGTGGCGTCCGGGTTGCCGTAGCGCAGGTTGCTGGCCACGGTGCCGCTGAACAGGTAGGGCTTCTGCGGCACCAGCCCGACCTGCCGCCACAGGTCGTCCAGGGCGAACTCGCGGACATCCGTGCCGTCCAGCAGCACGTGCCCCCCGGTGACGTCGAAGAGCCGGGGCACCAGGTTGAGCAGGGTGGTCTTCCCCGCTCCGGTGGAGCCGATGATCGCGGTGGTCTGCCCGGGTTCGGCGACCAGGTCGATGCCGGTCAGCACCGGGCGCTCGGCTCCCGGGTACCGGAACTCCACTCCGCGCAGCTCCAGCCGACCCGAGGCCCGGCCCGGCAGCGCGGTCGGGGTGACCGGTTCGGCCACGGTGCTCTCGGTGTCCAGCACCTCGACGATCCGCTCCGAGGAGACCACCGCCCGCGGCAGCATCACGAAGATCATCGCGGACATCATCACCGCGGACAGGATGTACATGATGTAGCTGATGAAGGCGGTCAGCGCCCCGACCTGCATGTGCCCGGAGTCGATCCGGCCGGCCCCGAACCAGATCACCCCGACGCTGGTCAGGTTCATGATCAGCATGACCACCGGGAAGATCAGCGCCATCAGCCGCCCGGCCCGCAGCGAGGTGTCGAACAGCGCGTCGTTGGCCTCGGCGAAGCGCGCCGCCTCCCGACGCTCGCGCACGAACGCCCGGATCACCCGCAGCCCGGCGAGCTGCTCGCGCATCACCCGGTTGATCGCGTCGATCCGCTTCTGCATCTGGCGGAAATACGGCACCATCTTGCGCACGATCAGCCCGACCACCACGGCCAGGATCGGCACCACGACCAGCAGCAGCGAGGACAGGGTCACGTCCTGGCGCAGCGCCAGGATCACGCCGCCGACCAGCATGAACGGCGCCATCACCAGGATGGTCATCGACATCAGCACGACCATCTGGACCTGCTGGACGTCATTGGTGGTCCGGGTGATCAGCGACGGCGCACCGAAGCCGCCGACCTCCTGCGCGGAGAAGTCCTGCACCCGGCGGAACAGTCCGGAGCGGATGTCCCGGCCGAAGGCCATCGACACGTGGGCGCCGAAGTACACCGCCGCGACCGAGCAGACGACCTGCAACAGGCTGATCGCCAGCATCACACCGCCGATCCGCATGATGTAGCCGGTGTCGCCGACGGCTACGCCCTTGTCGATGATGTCGGCATTCAGGGTGGGCAGATACAGGGTCGCGATGGTCTGGGCGAGTTGCAGCACCATCACCGTGACTGCCTGACGCCAGTACGGCCTCAGGTACTCCGTGATCAGTCTCATCAACACGTGGAACTCCCGTGGGGGCGCGGGTCGGACAGGGGCGCGGCGGCGGTGCCGTGCAGCAGCACGTCCACCAGCAGGTCCACCGAGAGGTCGTCGTCCTCGGGCATCCCGGGCGGGACCCGACCCATGACGGTGGACAGCAGCAGCCGGGCGAGGACCTGCGGCGGGAACCGCAGGTCGGCGCGGAAGGGGTCGAACCGGCGCGTGAGGGCGTCGTTCAGCTCCTGAAGGGCACGGGACCGGGCATCCCGGGCCGGTGGACGATGGGGCCGAGGGGGCGGGGCGTCGCCGGACTCGGCGACGGCCAGGGCGTGCACGGCGATCATGATCCGGCGCACCCGCCGGGCAGTGGCGTTCAGCAGCTCGACCACCGCCCGCACCTCGGCGGTGAGATCGGTGCCCGTCGGCAGCGCCTCGATCTCCGCGATGGCGGCGCTGGTGTCGAACACCCGAGACGCGGCGGCCATCAGCAGCTCGCGCTTGTCGTCGAAGGCCTTGAACAGCGTGCCCTCGGCGACCCCGGCGGCCTCGGCGATCTGCCGGGTGGTCACCGTGGACCCGAACTGCTCCAACAGCGGCACCGTCGCCTCCGCGATCGCGGCGCGACGGTCGTCCCGGTTCATCGGACGTGCTCGACGGTTCTCGGCCATGCGCAGCAGCATAAGTGAGTGAGCACTCACTCGCCTAGGCCGTTCGCCCCGGGCCGAACACGACGACGCCCGCCGCACCGGGATCGGTGCGACGGGCGTCGGGACGGATCGACTCAGAGCAGCGGGTTCTCCGGCTCGGCCCGGTGCGGACGCTGGCCCGCCTCCGCACCCGGGTCCGCCGGCTTGCCACTGAACGTGCCGGCGCGGGTGGCGTCGGCGGTGGCCGCCTGCGACTCGCGCCGCGCCTCGGCCAGCGCCTGCGCCGGATCGGTCAACGCGGAGGTCGGCAGGTCCTCCGGCCGCACCGGGGAGGCCCCGGCCGGACGCTCGGACTCGCCCGCGCCGCTGCCGGAGAACGCACCGGTGAAGCCCTGGGTCAGCTGACCCAGCGCGCCGGTGAGCTCGGACGGCACGATCCAGACCTTGTTCGCCGGGGTCGACGCCAGCTTCGGCAGCGCCTGCAGGTACTGGTAGGCCAGCAGCTTCGGGTCGGCGTCGCCGCGGTGCACGGCGTCGAAGACCTGCAGGATCGCCCGGGACTCACCCTCGGCCTCCAGGATCGCCGCCTGCGCGGAGCCCTCGGCGCGCAGGATCGCCGCCTGCTTCTCACCCTCGGCGGTGAGGATCTGCGACTGCTTGACGCCCTCGGCGGTCAGGATCGCCGCACGACGGTCACGCTCGGCGCGCATCTGCTGCTCCATCGCGCCCTGCACCGACTGCGGCGGGTCGATGCTCTTCAGCTCGACCCGGTTCACGCGGATGCCCCAGCGGCCGGTCGCCTCGTCCAGCACCCCGCGCAGCTGACCGTTGATCTGGTCACGGCTGGTCAGGGTCTGCTCCAGGTCCATCGAGCCGATCACGTTACGCAGCGTGGTGACGGTCAGCTGCTCGATACCGGTGATGTAGTTCGCGATCTCGTACACCGCGGATTTCGGCTCGTTGACCGAGAAGTAGATGACGGTGTCGATGCTGACCACCAGGTTGTCCGACGTGATCACCGGCTGCGGCGGGAAGCTCACCACCTGCTCGCGCAGGTCGACCATCGCCCGCACCCGGTCGAAGAACGGGATCAGGAAGTGCAGGCCCGCTTGCATGGTCCGGCTGTAACGACCCAGGCGCTCGACCACGAGCGACCGGGACTGCGGCACCACGCGGACCGCCTTGCTCAACGTCACGACGACGAAGATGACCAGGGCGGCCAGAACGATCCAGCCCACCACCGATCCGACGCTGATGTCCTCCACCACGTCTCCCTCCCGGCTGATCGTCACCGACCGCCGACTCGGTCACGGTGTCCGTCGGTCGGCACCGTGGTCTTCCACGAACAGTCAGGGACGCTCGGCGTCCTCGGTCGTCGACGGGGCCGACTGTGCCGACGGCGCTGACGGTGCCGACGGGGCGGCGATCTTGGCCACCACGGCGGTCGCGCCGTCGATCCGGCTCACCCGCACCTGGTCGTCGGCTGCCAGCACCACACCGTCCTCGGTCCGTGCCGACCACACCTCGCCACCGATCTTCACCCGGCCGCCGGAGCCGTCGGTCGGCTGCAGGACCGTGCCCAGCTTGCCGACCATCGCGGCGACGTTGGTCTCCACCAGGTCGACCCGGGTGCGCAGGTGCCGCAGCAGGAACGGCCGCAGCGCGAACAGCATCAGCAGCGCCACGGCGGCGGCCAGCACGATCTGCCAGACCAGCGGCAGCCCGGCGGCAGCCCCGATCGCTCCGGCAGCGGCACCCGCCGCCAGCATGATGAACAGCAGGTCCAGGGTGAAGATCTCCAGCACCGCCAACAGCAGCGCTCCACCGAGCCACAACAGCCAGCCCATGATCGTCACTCCCTCTCAGGTCACACCGTGTCCGGAATGATCCTAGAGGAATTCTTTGCGATTCGCAGACTTTATTCTGCCGCCCGGGCCGTCCACCGATCACCACGACGCTCGACCTGCAACGGCGTGTCGAAGGCGGCGGTCAGATGCGCGTCGGTCAACACCTCGTCGATCGGACCGGCCGCGTGCACATGACCGTCCTTCATCAGCATCAGATGGGTGAAGCCCGGCGGGATCTCCTCGACGTGATGGGTCACCAGCACCAGCGCCGGGGACTTGCGGTCGGCCGCCAGCTCGGACAGCGCGGCTATCAGCTCCTCGCGGCCACCCAGGTCCAGCCCGGCGGCGGGCTCGTCCAGCAGCAGCAGCTCGGGGTCGGCCATCAGCGCGCGGGCGATCTGCACCCGCTTGCGCTCGCCCTCGCTCAGGGTGCCGTACAGCCGCTCCGCCAGGTGGGTCACCCCGAAGGCGGCCATCAGATCCGCCGCCCGCGCCTCGTCCACCGCCTCGTAGCTCTCCCGCCACCGACCGGTCACGCCGTAGGCGGCGGTGATCACCACGTCGCGCACCAGCTCGTCGCCGGGGATCCGCTCGGCCAGGGCCGCCGACGCCAGACCGATCCGAGGCCGCAGCTCGAAGACGTCCACCCGGCCCAACCGGCTGCCGAGCAGTTCGGCGGTGCCGGAGCTCGGGTGCATCCGACCGGAGGCGATCTGCAGCATCGTGGTCTTGCCCGCACCGTTGCGGCCCAGCACCACCCAGCGCTCCCCCTCGCGGACCCGCCAGGACAACCCGTCCAGGATGGTGGTGGTGCCGCGGCGGATGGACACGTCCTGGAGGTCGAGCACGTCGGTCATGGTCACGACCCTAACGGCCGGAGACGAGCCGTGGTGGCGTGGACCCGCCCGGCGGCGTCTTACCGTGGTGGCGTGGACTCGCTGACCCTGCCGCGCTCCGTGCTGCTCGCCCTCTGGCTGGCCGAACCCTCCCCCGGCTCCGGCCCGGTCCAGCGCCTGCTGGACGCCGTGCAGGGCGAGGACGAACCGCACCGGGTGTCCACCACCGACGACGGTGACACCCCGGCGAGCCTCGCCGACCTGGTCGCGGTCTGGGCCTCCGGCCCGCGCACCGTCGCGGCCGTGCTGCCCGCCCCGGGGGACCCCGCCGGAGCGCCCGCCTCGGTCGCCGGAGCGGCGCAGGAGGCCGGCGAGGCGGTGCTGGTCAGCACGGTCGACGGCGACTGGGCGGCGGTGCCACGGGTGCAGTCCTTCGGCTCGGTCTACGAACCCGGGTACCTGGTGACCTGGCAGGTGTCCCGGGTGCCCGCCTGGCAGAACGCCCTGGTCGGCCAGGTCGGCACCCTGCGCGAGGCCGAGCGCGAGCTGACCGGCGCGCTGTCCCGGGCCACCGAGGCGCTGACCTCCCTGGACGTCGCGCGGTGGCGCGAGGACGCCGCCGAGCAGATCGCGGCCCTCAGCGCCGGGGCCGATCCCCGGTGGTCGCTTCCGCCGGGGATGGACCAGCGCCGGGTCCGGGTGCTGACCCAGGCCGCCCGGCTCCGGGCGATCGTGGACCTGGCGACCGGGGACGACGGGGCCGCGGTCAACCTGTGGCAGGTGGACCAGCGCAGCACCGCCCTGCGCGATGTCGACCGGGCCGCCCGGCGCGCGCTGGCCGTCGCCACCCACCCCGCGCCGCCCGTGCGCTGAGCCGCGCCGTCGGCCTCAGCCGAGCACCGAGCGGTAGACCTCCACGGTCCGGTCGGCGATGGCGTCCCAGGAGAAGTGGTCCTCGACGCGGGTGCGGGCGGCCCGCCCCCAGGCGCGGGCACGCTCGGGGTCGGAGACCGCCTCGGTCAGCGCCGCCGCCAGATCGGCGACGAACCGGTCCGGGTCCACCGGGGTCCCGGTGCCGTCGGTCAGCTGCTCGATCGGCACCAGCCACCCGGTCACGCCGTCGTCGACCACCTCCGGGATGCCACCGGTGGCGGAACCCACCACCGGCAGGCCGACCGCCATCGCCTCCAGGTTCACGATGCCCAGCGGCTCGTAGACCGAGGGGCACACGAAGACGGTGCCGGAGGCGAGCACCGCGATCAGCTCGTCCCGGGGCAGCATCTGCTCGATCCAGACCACCCCGTCCCGGCGGGCGCGCAGCCCGTCGACCAGCGCGGTGACCTCGGCCAGGATCTCCGGGGTGTCCGGCGCACCGGCGCACAGCACCAGCTGCACCTCCGGCGGCAGCGCCTCGGCCGCGCGCAACAGGTACGGCAGCCCCTTCTGCCGGGTGATCCGGCCGACGAAGACCACCGCCGGTCGTTCCGGGTCGATGCCGTGCGACCGGGCGATCCGGGCGGTGGCGGCCTCGTCGGTCGGCCGCTGCCAGCCGGTCAGGTCGATCCCGTTGTGCACCACGTGCACCCGCTCCGGGTCGAGTTCCGGGTAACAACGCAGGATGTCGTCCCGCATCCCGGCACTGACCGCGATCACCGCGGCCGCGGACTCGAAGGCGGTCCGCTCGGCCCAGGACGACAGCGCGTAGCCGCCGCCGAGCTGCTCGGCCTTCCACGGCCGCAGCGGTTCCAGGCTGTGCGCCGAGACCACATGCGGCACCCCGTGCAGCAGACCGGCCAGGTGCCCGGCCAAGTTCGCGTACCAGGTGTGCGAATGCACCAGCTCGGCACCGGGTTCGATCCCGGCCACCATGCTCAGGTCCACCCCGAAGGTGCCGAGCGCCGGGTTCGCGCCCACCAGGTCGGCCGGCACGTCGTGACCGGTCACCCCCGGCTCGTCGCGTGGGCCGTCGAAGCAGTGCACCCGCACGTCCAGCCGATCGCGCAGCACCGCGGCCAGTTCGGCCACGTGCACCCCCGCACCGCCGTAGATGTGGGGCGGGTACTCCCGCGTGAGCAGATCGACTCGCACAGCTCCTCCGTCCGTGTCGCGCCGGTGCGCGTTCGCGACACGCTAGCGCGAATCCGGCGGTTCCCCTCGCTCGGGAGCGCGGCGAGCCCTAGGGTCGGGGGCATGGCAGCGCCGCGCATCCTGGCAATCGTCCTCGCAGGTGGGGAGGGCAAGCGGCTGATGCCGCTCACCGAGAGTCGGGCCAAGCCCGCGGTCCCCTTCGGCGGTATCTACCGTCTGGTCGACTTCGCCCTCTCGAACCTGGTCAACTCCCGGTACCTGCACATCGTCGTGCTGACCCAGTACAAGTCGCACAGCCTCGACCGGCACGTGTCGAAGACCTGGCGGATGTCGACCCTGCTCGGCAACTACGTCTCCCCGGTCCCGGCGCAGCAGCGGGTCGGCAAGCACTGGTACCTGGGCAGCGCCGACGCGATCTACCAGTGCCTGAACATCCTCGACGACGAGAAGCCGGACATCGTGGTCGTGGTCGGCGCCGACCACGTCTACCGGATGGACTTCTCCCAGATGGTCGACCAGCACATCGCCTCCGGCGCCGAGATCACCGTCGCGGGCATCCGGCAGCCGATCGGGATGGCCGACCAGTTCGGGGTGATCGAGACCGACGCCGACGACCCGGTCAAGATCGCCGCCTTCCGGGAGAAGCCCACCGACCCGGCCGGCCTGCCCGGCTCCCCCGGCGAGATCCTGGCCTCGATGGGCAACTACGTCGTCAACACCGACGCCCTGATCCGCGCCGTCACCGAGGACGCCGAGAACCCGACCTCCCGGCACGACATGGGCGGGGACCTGGTCCCGGCCTTCGTCGAGCGCGGGACGGCGGCGGTGTACGACTTCATCCACAACGACGTGCCGGGGTCCACCGACCGCGACCGGCAGTACTGGCGGGACGTCGGGACCCTGGACTCGTTCTACGACGCGAACCAGGACCTGATCTCCATCGAGCCGGTGTTCAACCTGTACAACGACCAGTGGCCGGTCTACACCGGGTACACCGGTCTGCCGCCGGCCAAGTTCGTGCACGCCGGTGCCGGTCGGCTCGGCCACGCCGCCGACTCGATCGTGTCCCCCGGTGTGATCGTCTCCGGCGCGACGGTCTCCGGTTCGGTGCTCTCCCCGGGCGTGTACCTGCACTCCTGGTCGCAGGTGACCGACTCGGTGCTGATGGACGGCTGCATCGTGAACCGGTACGCCCAGGTGCACCGGGCGATCCTGGACAAGAACGTCATCCTGGAGGAGCGGGCACGGGTCGGCATCGACCGGGAGGCGGACCTGGCGCGCGGCTTCACGGTCACCGAGTCCGGGATCACCGTGGTGCCGAAGAACACGGTGATCACCAGCTAGACGACCGGCCGGCGGGCAGGGTGATTCCGGTTACCCTGCCCGCGTGAACTCCTTCCCGCGCCTGGTCGTGATGGACGTCGACTCCACCCTGATCACCGCCGAGGTGATCGAGCTGCTGGCCGCGCGCGCCGGGTCGCTGGCCGAGGTCGCCGACGTCACCGAGCGGGCGATGCGCGGTGAGCTCGACTTCACCACCTCGCTGCGGGCGCGGGTGGCCACCCTGGCGGGTCTGCCCGAGTCGGTGTTCGCCGAGGTGCTGGCCGAGGTCGAGCTGACCCCCGGCGCCGAGGACCTGATCGCGGCCCTGGGACAGCGCGGCTGCGCGGTGGGCCTGGTGTCCGGCGGCTTCATCGAGGTCGTGGCGCCGCTGGCCGAACGGCTCGGCATCACCCGGACCCGGGCCAACGCCCTGGAGGTGGCCCGGGGTCACCTGACCGGCCGGGTCGCCGGGGAGGTGGTCGACCGCGCGGTGAAGGCGCGGACCCTGCGCGACTGGGCGGAGGCCGACGGGATCGACCTGGCGGACACGGTGGCGATCGGCGACGGGGCGAACGACCTGGACATGCTGGCCACGGCCGGATTCGGCGTGGCGTTCAACGCCAAGCCCGTGGTCGCGGCGCAGGCGGACGCCTCCGTCGACGGCCGATTGGACGCGGTACTCGACCTGCCGCCCTTCGCCGCCTGACCCACCAGGCCACCCGCCCCCACCGCCCGCCCAACACCCGCGCCCCGGCCACCCGGCGCGCGCGCCCGCCCCGCCCAGCGCCCGAGCCCCGCCCAGCCTCGCCTCGCCTCGAGCGCGAGGTCGGCACTTCCGCCCCGAAGTCGGCAGCTCAGCTCACGACCTGGGGGCCGACGTGCCGAACTCGACGCCGGGGACCCGGCCAGCGCGACCCCAGGCGACGGACACGCCGGGGTGCCGAAGTGGACGCCGGGGACCCGGCCAACCCGACCCGCGACGACGGACACGCCTGGGTGCCGGGCCGGGTGGCTGGCGGTCAGGCGGGGGCGACGACCGCGCGCAGGTGCGCGGCGCCCGGGGCCCAGGCGGCGAACGGCGCGGCCGACTCCAGGACGCTGAACGTCGCGGTCGGCACCCCGGCACGCACCCGCGCCAGAGCCGCCGGGTCGGACTCCGCGGGGTCGGCCAGGGTGGCGGCGGTCTGCGAGACGGTGGGCTCGTGCCCGACCACCAGCAGGCGGTGGGTCGACTCCGGCACCGCGCGCACCAGCTCCAGCAGCTCACGCACCCCCGCGTCGTAGACAGCGTCGCTCAGGGTGGCGACCTCCGCCGGGACCTCCAGCCCGGTGCGCACCAGGTCCCAGGTCTGCCGGGTGCGCACCGCGGAGGACACCAGCACCGCCTCCGGCACCAGGCCGGCGTCCCGCAGCGCGGCGCCGACACCGGTGGCCTGCCGACGCCCGTCGAGGGCCAGCGGACGCAGGTGATCGGCCAGCGACTCAGCGGCCTCGGCCTTGGCGTGCCGCAGCAGGACGAGCTGGTAGGTAGGGGTCACACGGAACAGGGTCGCACGTCACTGACCCATGGCGTGCACACCGCCGTCGACGTGCACCATCTCTCCGGTGGTCATCGGGAACCAGTCGGAGAGCAGGGCGGCCACCGCACGGGCGGTCGGCTCCGGGTCGTTCACGTCCCAGCCCAGCGGCGCGCGCTCGCCCCAGTTCTCCTCCATCGCGGCGAAGCCGGGGATCGACTTCGCGGCGGTGGTGCGGATCGGCCCGGCGGAGACCAGGTTCACCCGGATGTTGTCAGCGCCCAGATCGCGGGCCAGGTAGCGCGAGGTGTTCTCCAGCGCGGCCTTGGCCACACCCATCCAGTCGTAGACCGGCCAGGCGAACCGCGCGTCGAAGGTCAGGCCGACCAGCGATCCACCCTCGACCATCAGCGGCTTGGCGGCGACGGCCAGCGACTTGAAGGAGAACGCGGAGATCTCCAGTGCGGTCGCCACGTCCTGCCACTCGCCGGCCAGGAAGTTGCCGCCCATCACCGACTGCGGCGCGAAGCCGATCGAGTGCACCACGCCGTCCAGGCGGTCCACGTGCTCACCGACCCGGGCCGCCAACTGGTCCAGGTCCTCGGCGCTGGTCACGTCGAGCTGCACCACCGGCACCTCCTTCGGCAACCGGCGCGCGATGGCCTGGGTGAGCCGGAACTGGCGGCCGAAGGAGCTGAGCACGACCTCCGCGCCCTGCTCCTGCGCCAGCCGCGCGACGTGGAACGCGATCGAACCGTCGGTGAGCACACCGGTGACCAGCAGCTTCTTGCCTTCGAGCAGACCCATGAGTCGTCGTCCTGTCCTGTAGTCGTGAGAGAAGTTCAGTGGCCCATGCCGAGGCCGCCGTCGACCGGCAGTACGGCACCGGAGATGTATCCGGCGGCGGGCGAGGCGAGGAATTCCACGGCGGCGGCGATGTCGTCGGCGGCACCGAACCGTGCGGCCGGGATCGACGACAGGTACGCCTGCTGCCGGTCGTCGGGCAGCGACTCGGTCATCGCGGTCTCGATGAAGCCGGGCGCGACCACATTGGCGGTGATGCCACGGGCGCCGAGCTCGCGGGTGATCGAGCGGGCCATGCCGACCAGGCCGGCCTTGCTCGCGGTGTAGTTGATCTGCCCGGCGTTGCCGTACAGGCCGACCACGGAGCCGATCATCACGATCCGTCCGCGACGCAGCCGGATCATGCCCTTCGAGGCGCGGCGCACGCAGCGGAACACCCCGGTCAGGTTGACGTCCAGCACCGCCTCGAAGTCCTCGTCGGTCATCCGCATCAGCAGACCGTCGCGGGTGACCCCGGCGTTCGCGACCAGCACCTCGACCGGACCGTGCTCCGCCTCGATCTGCGCGAAGGCGGCGTCGACGGCGGCGGTGTCCGACACGTCACCGGGCACCGCGAGCACGCCCTCGGGCACGTCGCCGCCGGAGCGGACCAGGGTCGCGACCCGGTCGCCCTGGGCGACGAAGCGCTCGGCGATCGCCCGTCCGATGCCACGGGTGGCACCGGTGACGAGCACGCTGCGGGGCTGGGATTCTGGGGTCTGGGTCACGGACATCGACGCTAACCGAGTCCGCAGGCGCACACCGTGCAACACGGCGGCACAGGTTGCGGGCCGGTCGTTGTCCGAATCGCACAATCCGGTGACCAGCGCCACGATCCTCGACCCGTCGCTGCGCGCAGGACACGCCTACGATCAGATGTGCCCAGGCGGACCCCTCCCGCAGTCAGCGTCACCAGCGCTCCCCAGTCGCTGGCCGCCGACCAGTCGCGCCGCGCCTCCCGGTACCTGCTCCAGATGGGCGTTCGGGTGGCCTGCTTCCTGCTCGCGGTGCTGCTCTGGCGGCACGTCCCGGTCTGGGTGAGCATCCTGCTGATCGTCGGCGCCGTGGTCCTGCCGTACACCGCCGTGCTGTTCGCGAACGCCGGTCGGGAACGGGTGGCCGGGGGCACGGCGGTCGACCTGCCGCAGTTGAGCGCCGGACCCGCCACCCGGCCGGCCGCGCCGCGTCCCACCGACGGCCGGACCACCGACCACAGAGCGGCGCCGAAGGACACTGGTGACAGCCGGGCGTCCGGGGACTCCGACGACCGCGCGTCCCACGACCGCACCACCGACGAGCGGAGCACCGATGACCGCTGAGCCGACCGCCGACGACGCACCCGAGCTGCTCTGCTCGGCCCGGGGCTGCCACGCCGACGCGACCTGGGGCGTGCTCTGGAACAACCCGAAGCTGCACACCCCGGACCGGCGCAAGGTCTGGCTGGCGTGCGACGACCACCGTGTCCAGCTGGAGGAGTACCTGGGCGCACGGCTGTTCTTCAAGGAGTCGGTGCCGGTCGCGGCCCTGGACTCGATGGACCTGGGCACCCGGCCGGGAGCCTTCGGCCGATGACGCTGTCCCCCGCCACCCGCCGCGCCGTTGGACTGGTCCTGCTCGCCGTCGTGCTGGCCACCGCCTGCACCTTCCTCGGCCGCTGGCAGTGGAACCGGCACGTGCACCGCGACGCCGCGATCCGGCTGGTGCAGACCAACTACGACGCCGACCCGGTCCCGCTGACCGATCTGCTGCCCACCGTCGACGACGCCCTCGACCCGGCGAAGGTCTGGCACCCGGTGACGGTCACCGGCCGCTACGACGTCGACGGCACCGTCCTGCTGCGCAACCGACCGGTCAACAGCCAGCCCGGCTTCCACGTCCTGGTGCCCCTGGTGCAGGACGACGGCAGCACCCTGGTCGTCGACCGGGGGTGGGTCGCCTGGGACGCGGACGCCTCCGGCGAGGTCGATGTCCCCGCACCGCCCGCCGGCGAGGTCACGGTCACCGCGCGGCTGCGACCGCAGGAGGTGGCCAGCACCCGCAGCGCCCCGGCCGGACAGGTGCAGGCGATCAACGTCGACCAGGTGCTCGCCGCCGGTGGCGACAGCGAACTCGACGCGTACACCGCCTACGGCGCGCTGGTCAGCGAATCGCCGACCGCCGCCACCGCCCTCGGCCCGTTGCCCACCCCCAGCACCGACCCCGGCTCCCACCTGTCCTACGCGTTCCAGTGGTGGACGTTCGGCATCGGTGCCCTGGTCGGGTTCGGCTGGATGGCCCGACGGGAGATCCGGGACGAGCGCGGCATCCCCCGCGGGCCCGGCGTGGCGCTGGGCGATCTGATCCCCGACGAGCAGGGCAACCTGCGCACCCCGCGCACCCGCCGGGTCTCCGACGAGGACACCGAGGACGCGCTGATCGACGCGCAGCTGCGCTGAGCGCCCGGCCCCATCACCGGGCACTCCGAGCAGGCCGGGCGGCGTCCGTCGCGTCGAGGGGGCATGTCCCGATCCACGTGCCGCTCCGAATCGCCTCGGGTGCTGCGACTGCGCACGTGATCCGCGCTTTCGCACGCGGCAGGGTGCCATCGCCCGGTCCTGGGGCGGGGTCTGACAGGGTGGGGGGATGCAACGGGGGCGAAGGCGCGCGCTGCCGCTGACCGTGATCGGTTCGGCGGTGCTGGTCGTGGGGCAGTTGGTCGTGCCGTCGTCGCACCGCATGCTGCTCGGGATGCTGGGACCACCCGCCGCCACCGCGCTGCTCTGGCTGCTGGGCTCCCGCGATCGGCGCCCTGGGGGCCCGGGCACCCGCCCGCACGCCTCCGAGGGCAGCCTGGACGGCGGACCGTCCTCGCGGGTGTCTGCACGTCCTCTGCCGCGCGATGCCGACGCCGCCGACAGCGCACCGGGGTACGGACTGACCGCGGTGCTGACGGCCCTGCTGTGCCTGCTCGCCACCCCGGTCGTGCTGCTGTACCTGCCTGGTCCGATCGCTCCGCTCGCCCTCGCCCTGGCGGTGCTCGGTGCGCGCGGCCGTGACGGGCGGCTGCTGATCGCCGCCGGGGTGCTCGCGATCGCCTCACCGTTGCCGGGTCTGCCACCCTCGGTGTGGATGGACACCCCGCGCAGTACGGCCGCTGTCGCGGCGCTGGTCGCGCAGGCCGCCGTGGGAGGCGGGATGCTCGTGGCTGCCCGACGCGCGGCCGGCGACACCTCCCGGATCGCGCACACCGAGCCGCCCGTCCGGACCTGAAAGCCGGCACTGGCCATCGCCCCCACCCGGGGTCAGGGGGTCAGGCGGTCAGGCGGTCAGGCGGTCAGGCGGTCAGGCGGTCAGGCGGTCAGGCCAGCGTGACCAGGTCCAGGTAGCTCGGGTTCCAGAGGTCCTCGTCGCCGTCGGGCAGCAGGACGACCCGCTCGGGCTGGAGTGCCTCGACGGCACCCTCGTCGTGGGAGACCAGGACGACGGCGCCGGTGTACGAGCGCAGCGCCGCCAGGATCTCCTCGCGCGAGGCCGGGTCGAGGTTGTTGGTCGGCTCGTCCAGCAGCAGCACGTTCGCGCTGGAGACGACCAGGGCCGCGAGCGCCAGGCGGGTCTTCTCGCCGCCGGACAGCACCCCGGCGATCTTGTCCGCGTCGTCGCCGGAGAATAGGAACGAGCCGAGCACCGATCGCACCTGGGTGTCGGTCAGGTCGGGGGCCTGCGAGCGCAGGTTCTCCACCACTGTCCGGTCCAGGTCCAGGGTCTCGTGCTCCTGGGCGTAGTAGCCGAGCTTGAGTCCGTGGCCGGGGATGACCTCGCCGGTGTCCGGCTCCATGATCCCGCCGAGCATCCGCAGCAGCGTGGTCTTACCCGCACCGTTGAGTCCGAGCACCACCACCCGGCTGCCCTTGTCGATGGCCAGGTCGACCCCGGCGAACACCTCCTGCGAGCCGTAGGACTTGGACAGGTCCGCGGCGGTCAGCGGTGTCTTGCCGCAGGGTGCCGGCTCGGGGAACCGCAGCTTGGCGACCTTGTCCTGGGCGCGCACCTCGTCCAGACCGGACAGCAGACGCTCGGCGCGACGGGCCATGTTCTGGGCGGCGACGGTCTTGGTGGCCTTGGCGCGCATCTTGTCCGCCTGCGCCATCAGCGCCGACGCCTTCTTCTCCGCGTTGGCGCGCTCACGGCGACGGCGCTTCTCGTCCGTCTCGCGCTGCTTGAGGTAGGCGTCCCAGCCCAGGTTGTACTGGTCCAGCTCGCCCCGGTTGGCGTCCAGGTGGAAGACCTTGTTCACGGTGGCGCGCAGCAGCTCGACATCGTGGCTGATCACGATGAACCCGCCCGGGTACACCTTGAGGTAGTCGCGCAGCCAGCTGATCGAGTCGGCGTCCAGGTGGTTGGTCGGCTCGTCCAGCAGCAGGGTGTCGGCGCCGGAGAACAGGATGCGGGCCAGCTCGACCCGTCGGCGCTGACCACCGGAGAGCGTGCCGAGCGTCTGCCCGAGCACCCGGTCGTCCAGACCGAGGTTCGCGGTGATCCGGTGCGCCTCGGACTCGGCGGCGTAGCCACCACCGGCGGTGAAGCGCGCTTCCAGCTTCTCGTAGCGGTTCATCGCCTTGGTGCGCACGGCGTCGTCCTCGGAGGCCATCTCCGCCTCGGTGGCGCGCATCTTCGCGATCACCTCGTCCAGGCCCCGGGCCGACAGCACCCGGTGCATCGCGAGCTGGGCGGGGTCGCCCGCCTTGGAGTCCTGCGGCAGGTAGCCGATGTCCCCGGCGGAGGTGATCGTGCCCCCGGTGGGCTGGGTCTCCCCCGCGAGCGTCTTGGTCAGGGTCGTCTTGCCCGCACCGTTACGACCGACCAGCCCGATCCGGTCCCCGGCCGCGACCCGGAAGGTGGTGGCGGACAGCAGCGTGCGTGCCCCGATCTGCAGCTCGACGCCCTGCGCTGTGATCACCGTGTTACTCCTGACGGGCCGTGCCCGATCGCGGCACCGGCCCACCGGTGGCGGGTGCGCCGTCCGGACGGGCTCGGCGACTGTGCGGAAACCTCCTGGTGCCGACCACCGTCGACACAAACGCCGCCCAGTCTACGGGCGGCCCGGGTGAGGGAGCACGCAGATTCTCCGCTGGCGAATTCCTCCAACTCCGCGCCGGGGGCTCTGTCCGTGCGGTGGGTGCTGTGCGGTGGTCCGGCGAACTAGCGTGGCCGCTCGGTGCATCCCGCATCGACGACTGGAGGCCCCGTGACCGACCCGCAGCCGCACACCACCCCTGCCACGTCCGGCGCCCTCCCCGCCCCGGCCACGTCCGCCACGCTCCCGGCGCCGGCCACTCGCCGGTCGGCGGCGACGGATCTGGCGCTGATCGCGTCCTTCGCCGCCCTGGTCGCCGTGTGCGCCGTGCTGCCCGCGATCCCGGTCGGTGGTCCGGTCCCGATCACCCTGCAGACCTTCGCGGTGGCCCTCACCGGCCTGGTCCTCGGCCCGCGTCGTGGGTTCCTGGCGCTGCTGCTGTACGTGGTCGTCGGCCTGGTCGGGCTGCCGGTGCTCTCCGGTGCGGTCGGTGGCCTCGGCGTGTTGGCCGGGCCGTCGGCCGGGTACCTGCTGTCCTTCCCCCTGGCTGCCGCGCTCGCCGGTGCCGGATCGCTGCTGGCCCGCCGGGTCGCCGGACGGTGGCAGGTACCCGCCCTGTTCGCCGCCGCCACCGTCGCCAGCCTGCTGGTCGTGCACCCGCTGGGCATCGCGGTGATGGGCTGGCGGCTGGGCCTGTCGCCGACCGAGGCGCTGACCGCCGGGGCGGTGTTCCTCCCGGGCGATGTCGTGAAGAACGTGCTGGCAGCCGTGGTCGCCGCCGCCGTGCTGCGCGCATACCCGGAGCTGCGGCGCCGGTGATCGAGCTCCGGGGTGCGCTGGTCACCGCCGATCCACCGCGGTCCGCCGACGAGCGGGGTCGTCGGGGACGGCGTGCCGGTACCGCCGCGGAGCCGATCGCACGCCACGACGGACCGCTGCGCATCCTCGGCCCGATCGACCTCACCCTGACCGAGCAGCGGATCGCCGTGGTGGGTGCCAACGGTTCCGGCAAGTCGACGCTGGCCCGACTGCTGAACGGCCTCACGCTGCCCGCCGCGGGCCAGGTGCTGATCGACGGTCTGGACACCCGCCGCGACGGCCACGCCGTGCGTCGCCGAGTCGGTTTCCTCTTCACTGATCCGGACGCCCAGATCGTGATGCCGACCCCGGTCGAGGACGTCGCGCTGTCCCTGCGCCGCACCGGTGTGCCGGCCGCCGACCGGGACGCGCGGGCCCGCGAGGTGCTGGCGCGGGTGGGGCTGGCCGAGCGCGCCGACCTTCCGGTGCGCGCGCTCTCCGGCGGGCAGCGCCAGTTGCTCGCGCTGGCCGCCGTGCTCGCCACCGAACCGGAGATCCTGGTCTGTGACGAGCCGACCACGCTGCTCGACCTGCGCTGGCGGCGGGTGGTCACCGACCTGATCACCGAGCTGTCGCAGCAGGTCGTGCTGGTGACCCACGACCTGGACGCGGCGGCTCGGGCCGACCGGGTGCTGGTGGTCGACGACGGCCGGATCGTCGCGGATGGCGCCCCGGAGGCGACTTTGGCGACATATCGCCTGCTGATGGGCGTGGACGACGAGGTCCGTCGCGGATGAAGCAGCCCGCGCACCCGGAGCACGACGCATCCGTTCCGAGCCAGACGAGCCAGACGAGCCAGACGAGCCAGCCTGCGTCGACGCGGCTGAACAGTGCACCCGCCGTCTCGACAACCCTCCCCACCGTCGCCAAGCTTCTCGCGCTCGCCATGCTCGGCGTCGCGGTCGTCGCTCTGCGCGGCCCGCTGTCCGCGTTGCTCCTTCTCACCGCCGTTCTCACCTGCGCAGCCCTCGCTCGGCTTCCCCTGCGCGCCACCGCCCGGGCGTTGCTGCCGATCCTGATCACCGCCGCCCTCGCCGCCGGTTACCAGTGGTGGGCCCGCGGCCCGGCCGCAGCCGTCGAGGTCGCCGCCGACCTGCTCACCCTGGTCCTGGCCGCCGCCGTGCTCACCGCCACCACCCCTGCCGATCGGCTGCTGGACGTGCTGTCCGCCGCCGTCCGCCCGCTGCGCCGGGTGGGCGTGAACCCGGACGCCCTCGCACTGGCCGTCACTCTCCTGCTGCGGACGGTCCCGGAGATCGCCCGGGTGGTCAGCGAGGTGCGGGACGCCGCTCGGGCGCGCGGGTTGTCGCGGGACCCCCGGCTGTGGCTCACCCCGGCGGTGCTGCGGGTGGTCGGACGCGCCCGGGATCAGGGCGAGGCGCTGGCGGCGCGCGGGATTCTGGACTGAGGGGCGTTCCCACGCCAGGATCGGAACGTGTCCTTCACCTCGGCCCCGGAACCCACCCTCGCCCAGCTCGGCGACATCATGCTGTCCGAGCACTGGATCAGCACCCCATGGGGCTCCGCGCCGCTGACCGGCGCGCAGTGGCACGCATCCGACCAGGCGTACCCCACCGAGCGGATCCCGGTGTGGGCGATCGTGCTGGCGGTCGTGCTCTTCCCGCTCGGCTTGTTCTTCCTGCTGATGAAGGAGACCCGGTGGGAGGGCTGGATCGAGGTCACGGTCCGGGCATCCGGCCTAGCACACACCACGCGGCTGCCCTACACCCCGGCGGCCTCTGCGTACGTCGCGCAGACGCTGGCCTGGGCCCAGTCGCGTTCCTGACCCCGAGGCCGGGAGCGACCAGCCCGCCGCGCGCGGTGCCAGGCACGGCGTTACCGTCCCGGACATGACGTTCCAGCAAGGCGGGCAGTTCGAGGGTGGCCGAGTGCAGACCCGGCGCGGCGGTGGCCGTGGCGTCGCGATCGGCGGTGGGGTCGGCGGGTTGGTGGTCGTCCTGCTGGTGGCATTGCTCGGCGGCGACCCGACCCAGCTGCTGTCCGGCGACGGGGGTGGCGGCACCGAGGAGCAGGGCGTGATCGCCGCCTGCGACGCCGAGCAGGCCAACAGCCAGCGCGAGTGCCGGCTGAACGCGACCATCGAGGCTCTGGACACCTACTGGGCCGACGCGCTCCCCGCAGCGGGCGTCGCGGTCTCCCCGGAGCAGGTGCAGCCCGGTGTGGTGTCCTTCGATCAGGCCACGTCGACCGGCTGCGGACAGGCGTCGTCGAGCACCGGGCCGTTCTACTGCCCGCCCGACCGCACCATCTACCTGGACCTCGGCTTTTACGACCTGCTGTCCAGCCAGTACGGCGCCTCCGGCGGCAGCCTCGCGGAGATGTACGTCGTCGCCCACGAGTACGGCCACCACATCCAGCAGCTCACCGGCGTCTTCGACCGCACCGACCGCTCCGGCACCGGCGACGACTCCGACTCGGTCCGGGTCGAACTCCAGGCCGACTGCTACGCCGGGCTGTGGGCGGGCCACGCGGCGACCACCGAGGACCCGCAGACCGGCGTCACCTACCTGGAGCCGATCAGCCAGACCGAACTCGCCGACGCGCTGTCGGCCGCGGCCGCGGTCGGTGACGACCACATCCAGCAGCAGTCCGGCGGCGGGGTGAACCCGGACAGCTGGACGCACGGGTCGAGCGAGCAACGGCAGCGGTGGTTCACCACCGGGTACGAGCAGGGGACGCTGGGGGCGTGCGACACCTTCGCGGCCGCCACCCTCTGACGCCGCAGCCCCATCACCTCACGCTCGGGGCAGCGAAGCACACCGAGTTCCCGCCCCGCCCCAGCGCGAGTTCGGCACTCCGGCCCCGAGATCGGCACCTCAGCTCACGACCTGGGGGCCGAGGCGCCGAACTGGAGGCGGTGCCCCGGCACGGACGCAAGGCCCCGGCACGGACGCGGGGCCCGGACACGACGAAGCGCCCGCCGGTTCCCCGACGGGCGCTCCCCCACGTCACTGCCTCAGATGTTGAACCCCAGCGCCCGCATCATCGCGCGCCCGTCGTCCGTGATCCGCTCCGGCCCCCACGGCGGCATCCACACCCAGTTGATCCGGAAGCTGTCGACCAGCCCTTCCAGGGACTGCCCGGCCTGGTCCTCGATCACGTCGGTGAGCGGGCAGGCGGCCGAGGTCAGGGTCATGTCGATGGTGACGTGCCGGTTCGGTTCCAGGGCGATGCCGTAGATCAGGCCCAGGTCGACGATGTTGACGCCCAGCTCGGGGTCGATGACGTCGCGGAGCGCTTCCTCGATGTCGGCCGCGTTCGGCGGGGCGGCCTGGACGGATTCGGTCATCGTGTCTCCTCGCTCATGGCGGCCTGGGAGACCGCGTCCTTCATCGCCGACCAGCCCAGGAGAGCACACTTGATGCGCGCCGGGTAGCGGGCGACCCCGACGAAGGCGACGGCGTCGCCCAGCGGGTCGTTCTCGTCGTCGGCCCGGGCTTCCCAGCCGTCGGGCAGTTCGCCCCGGGAATCCATCAGGTCACGGAACTCGCCGGACAGGTCCATCGCCTCGTCCACCGGGCGGCCGGTGACGGCCTGGGCCATCACGGAGGCGGATGCCTGGGAGATGGAGCAGCCCTGGCCGGTCCAGGTGAGTTCGGCGATGTTCCCGCCGTCGACCCGGACCCGCAGGGTGACCTCGTCACCGCAGGTGGGGTTCACGTGGTGCACCTCGACGTCGTACGCCTCCTGCTCGCCGCGGTGGGCGGGGTGCTTGGCGTGGTCGAGGATGAGTTGCTGGTACAGCGATTCCATTCCGGTGCTCATGTCAGTCCTCCAGACCGAAGAACGTCCGGACCCCGGCCAGAGCTTCCCGGAACACCGCGATCTCTTCGGCCGTGGTGTAGACGGCGGCCGAGGCGCGGGCGGTGGCGGCGACCCCGAACCGGCGGTGCAGCGGCTGCGCGCAGTGGTGACCGACCCGCACGGCGACCCCGGCGTCGTCCAGCACCTGGCCGACGTCGTGCGCGTGCACCCCGTCGACCACGAAGGACACCGCGGCGAGCCGGTTCTCCGGGGTGGTCGGACCGATGATCCGCACGCCGGGCACCGAGGCCACCGCGTCCAGCAGGGCGACGGTCAGCTCGGCCTCGTGGGCGGCGACGGCGTCCATCCCGAGCTCGGCCAGGTAGGTGGCGGCGGCACCCATCGCGACCGCTTGGGACACCATCTGGGTGCCGGCCTCGAACCGCCGGGGCGGCGGCGCGAAGGTGGTCGATTCCATGGTCACGACCTCGACCATCGACCCACCGGTGGTCACCGGGGGCATCGCCTCCAGCAGTTCACGACGGCCGTACAGCGCGCCGACACCGGTCGGTCCGAGCATCTTGTGTCCGGAGAACGCGGCGAAGTCCACGCCGAGGGCGTGCAGGTCGACCGGCAGGTGCGGCACCGACTGGCAGGCGTCCAGCACGGTGAGGGCGCCGACCTCGCGGGCGCGGGCGACCAGCGGGGCGACGTCGGTGATCGCACCGGTGACATTCGACGCGTGGGTGAACGCGAGCACCTTGGTCCGCTCGTTCACCACGGTGGCCAGCTCGGACAGGTCGAGCCGTCCGTCGTCGGTGACGCCCAGCCAGCGCAGGGTCGCGCCGGTGCGGGCGGCCAGCTCCTGCCAGGGCACCAGGTTCGCGTGGTGCTCCAGCTCGGTGGTGACGATCTCGTCCCCGGGACCGAGCACGAACCGCTGGGCCGCCGCTCCCCCGCGCCCGGCGGTGGCGTTGGACATCGCGTAGGCGACCAGGTTGATCGCGGCGGTGGCGTTGGAGGTCCAGACGATCTCGTCCTCGTCCACGCCGACGAACGAGGCGACCTGGGCGCGCGCGGTCTCGAAGGCCTCGGTGGCCTCCTCCGCGAGCTGGTGCGCACCGCGGTGCACGGCGGCATTGCGCTGGGTGTAGAAGTCCTGCTCGGCGTCCAGCACCACCTCGGGCTTCTGCGAGGTCGCGCCGGAATCCAGGTACACCAGCGGCTTGCCGTCGCGCACTGTCCGGGTGAGCAACGGGAAGTCCGCGCGCACGGCGGCCAGTTCGGCCGCCCCCAGGGTCGTCGTCACATCAGTCCTCGTTCGTCTGGATGATCGGGGATGCGAGGGATCAGGCCGAGGCGCCGGTGGTCAGGAACCGGTCGTAGCCCTCGTTCTCCAGCCGCTCGGCCAGCTCGGGGCCACCCTCCTCGGCGACCCGACCGTCCACGAACACGTGCACGAAGTCGGGCTGGATGTAACGCAGGATCCGGGTGTAGTGCGTGATCAGCAGCACGCCCACGTCGGAGGTCTCCCGCACGCGGTTCACGCCCTCGGACACGATGCGCAGCGCGTCGACGTCCAGGCCGGAGTCGGTCTCGTCCAGGATGGCGATCTTCGGCTTGAGCAGCTCCATCTGGAGGATCTCGTGCCGCTTCTTCTCACCGCCGGAGAAGCCCTCGTTCACCGAGCGCTCGGAGAACTCCGGGTCCATCCGCAGCTTCTCCATCGCCACGTTGACGTCCTTGATCCAGGAACGCAGCGCCGGGGCCTCACCGTCGATCGCGGTCTTGGCGGTGCGCAGGAAGTTCGACACCGACACCCCCGGCACCTCGACCGGGTACTGCATCGCGAGGAACATCCCGGCGCGGGCACGCTCGTCGACGCTCATCTCCAGCACGTCCTCACCGTCCAGGGTGACGGTGCCGGAGGTGATCTGGTACTTGGGGTGACCGGCCAGCGAGTACGCCAGGGTCGACTTGCCGGAGCCGTTCGGCCCCATGATCGCGTGCGTCTCGCCGGAGCGGATGGTCAGGTCGACACCGCGCAGGATGGGCTTGGGGCCCTCCTTGGTCTCGACGCTGACGTGCAGGTCGCGGATCTCCAGGGTGGACATCTCTATCTCCTCGAAAGTCTGGTGCAAGCTTCTCAGCCGACGTCGACGAGCACGCGCTCGCCGTCGACGGTCAGGGGGTACACGGGGACGGGGCGGACGGCGGGCGGGCCGAGCGGCTCACCGGTCGTCAGGTCGAAGCGCGAGCCGTGCAGCCAGCACTCGACCGTGCAGCCCTCGACCTCGCCGTCGGACAGCGAGACGGCGCCGTGCGAACAGATGTCGCTGATCGCGTGCAGGGTGCCGTCCTCGGCGCGGACCACGGCGACCTCGACGGTGCCGTTCGGCCCCTCCAGCTCGACACGCAGCGTGCCGGCCTCGGGGACATCCGCGGTGTAGCAGGCGAGCTGAGCGGTCACAGCTGCTCGTCCGCGCTGGTCACGCTGGCCGGCTCGGACAGGATCGCCCGCTCGGCGTCGGTCTGGTCGGTCACGTCCGAGGCGAAGTCCCCACCCGTGGGTGCCGCCAGCGCGTCGGCGAACTCCGACATCGACTGGGCCAGCTCGCGCTCGATCGCCGCGATCAGTCGCTCCTCGACCTCGGGCACGCCGATCTCGTTGATCAGCTCCGCGAAGAAGCCGCGCACCACCAGACGGCGGGCGTCGGTCTCCGGGATGCCCCGGGCCTGCAGGTAGAACAGCTGCTCGTCGTCGAACCGGCCGGTGGCGCTGGCGTGGCCGGCGCCCTCGATCAGACCGGTCTCGATCTCCAGGTTCGGCACCGAGTCGGAGCGGGCCCCGTCGGTGAGCACCAGGTTCCGGTTCAGCTCGTAGGTGTCGGTGCCCTCGGCCGCCGCGCGGATCAGCACGTCGCCGACCCACACCGTGTGCGCGCCCTCGCCCTGCAGCGCGCCCTTGTAGGTGACCCGGGACTTGCAGTTCGGCACCGCGTGGTCGACGAACAGCCGCTGCTCCTGGTGCTGCCCGGCGTCCGCGAAGTACACGCCGAGCATCTCCACCGAGCCGCCCTCACCGACGAACTCCGCGTCCGGGGTCAGCCGGACCACGTCGCCGCCCAGGGTGACCACGATGTGCTTGACGGTGGCGTCGCGGCCGATCCGGACCCGGTGCGCGGCGTTGTGCACGGCGCCCTCGGCCCAGTCCTGCACGGTGACGACGGTCAGGTGCGCACCGTCCTCGGCGACGACCTCGACGGTCTCGGTGAGGTTGGCGCGCCCGACGTGGTCGAGGACCACGGTGGCCTGGGACAGCGGCTTGGCGTGCACCAGGATGTGTGCCGCGCTCGGCTCGTCCGTGCCCTTGTTGCCCGCGATCCCTTCAACCCGCACCGAGGTGACGGTGGACGCCACCGCCTCGGTCGGGATGGTGACGACGGTGGCGCGGCTGGCCGAGGCCCAGGCGACGGCGGCCGCACGGTCACCGGGCTTGCCGGCCAGGCCCAGGCGGGTGTCGTCGCGGTCCACGATCTCGACCTCGACCTCGGGCGCGTCCACCACGGTGGTCAGCACGCCGTGGCCGGTGAGCTTGCCGTCGGTGTCCGCGGCGAACAGCGGAGCCAGGCGGTCGACGGGGCTGAACCGCCACTCCTCCTCGCGGCCGGTCGGCACCGGGAAGTCGGTCACCTCGAAGGAGGTCAGCCGCGCGGCACGCGACGACTCCGGGGCCGAGCCGACCCCGTGCGAGTGCGCCTCGTCGGCGGTCGCGCGGGAGTGGTCGGTCGACAGGTTCTGTGTGGTGGTCGACATCAGCCGACGGCCCCTTCCATCTGCAGCTCGATCAGGCGGTTCAGCTCGAGGGCGTACTCCATCGGCAGCTCACGGGCGATGGGCTCGACGAACCCGCGCACGATCATCGCCATGGCCTCGGTCTCGGTCATGCCGCGGGACATCAGGTAGAACAGCTGGTCCTCGGACACCCGGGAGACGGTCGCCTCGTGCCCCATCGACACGTCGTCCTCGCGGACGTCGACGTAGGGGTAGGTGTCGGAGCGGGAGATCTGGTCGACCAGCAGCGCGTCGCAGAGCACGTTGGACGCCGAGTGGGACGCGCCCTCCAGCACCTGCACCAGACCGCGGTAGGAGGTCCGGCCACCACCGCGGGCGACCGACTTCGACACGATCGAGGAGGAGGTGTGCGGGGCGGCGTGCACCATCTTGCAGCCGGCGTCCTGGTGCTGACCCTCGCCGGCGAAGGCGATCGACAGCGTCTCGCCACGGGCGTGCTCGCCCAGCAGGTAGATCGCCGGGTACTTCATGGTGACCTTGGAGCCGATGTTGCCGTCGACCCACTCCATGGTGGCGCCCTCGGCGGCGGTCGCCCGCTTGGTGACCAGGTTGTACACGTTGTTCGACCAGTTCTGGATGGTCGTGTACCGCACCCGGGCGTTCTTCTTCACGATGATCTCGACCACCGCGGAGTGCAGCGAGTCGGACTGGTAGATCGGCGCGGTACAGCCCTCGACGTAGTGCACGTAGGAGCCCTCGTCCGCGATGATCAGCGTCCGCTCGAACTGGCCCATGTTCTCGGTGTTGATCCGGAAGTAGGCCTGCAGCGGGATCTCCACGTGCACACCCGGCGGGACGTACACGAAGGAGCCACCCGACCACACGGCGGTGTTCAGCGAGGCGAACTTGTTGTCGCCCGGGGGGATCACCGAACCGAAGTACTGCTCGAACAGCTCGGGGTACTCGCGCAGACCGGTGTCGGTGTCCACGAAGATCACGCCCTGCGCCTCCAGGTCCTCACGGATCTGGTGGTAGACGACCTCGGACTCGTACTGGGCGGCGACCCCGGCGACCAGGCGCTGCTTCTCCGCCTCCGGGATGCCGAGCCGGTCGTAGGTGTTCTTGATGTCCTCGGGCAGGTCCTCCCAGGAGGTCGCCTGCTTCTCCGTGGACCGCACGAAGTACTTGATGTTGTCGAAGTCGATGCCCGACAGATCCGCGCCCCACCAGGGCATCGGCTTCTTGTCGAACAGGCGCAGCGCCTTGAGCCGGGTCTTGAGCATCCACTCCGGCTCGTTCTTCAACCGGGAGATCTCCCGCACCACGTCCTCGTCGACACCACGACGGGCCAGGGCCCCGGCGGTGTCGGCGTCGTGCCAGCCGTACTCGTAGTTCCCGATCGAGGCGATCGCCTCGTCCTGGGTCATCGGCTCTGTGGTCATGCTGAATCGTCCTTCCGTGTCCTCACGGGGGTGGGGGCGGCGTCGTCCGGGCGGACCGGGATGATCGGGATGTTCGTGGTGCAGACGTGTCCACCATGCGCCAGGGTCGCCAGTCGCTGCACATGGACGCCGAGCATCCGGGAGAACGCCCGGGCCTCGGCCTCGCACAATTCGGGGAACTCGGCCGCCACCGACTGCACCGGGCAGTGGCCCTGGCACAGCTGGATCGCGGCGGCGCCGGGCACCGGTCGGGCACTGGCGGCGAAGCCGTCCTCGGACAGCCCCTCGGCCAGCACCTCGGCGCGTCGGGTCAGGTCGGCCCCGGCGTCGGCGAGCGCTCCGGCGTGTCGCTGTTCCAGCTCCTGGACCCGACGGGCGGCGAAGTCGCGCACGGCGTCCGCGCCGCCGATCTCGGCCAGGAACCGCATCGCCTGGGTGGCCAGCTCGGAGTACTGCTGGCTGAGCGCCGACTGGCCGTCGGTGGTCACCACGTAGCGCTTGGCCGGACGGCCGCGTCGGGCCGGGCCGGATGCACCACCGGCGTGCACCCCGATCAACCCGTCGGTCTCCAGCAGCGCCAGGTGGCGACGGACGGCGGCGGCGGTGAGGTCCAGGTGCGATGCCAGCTCGGCGGCGGACACCGGACCGTCGCTGGCGATCAGGTCGAGCACCCGACGACGGGTCCCGGCCTCCTCGGCGTCCAGCTCGACGCGGGCACCCAGGACGGGGGACGACGATGACATGCCACCCCTCCTCTCGCCGCAGTCGATATCGGCAACATCCTTGTTGCCGAATTCGTTCCCCGCAAGGAAGGGCTACCTCACATCCGCGCTGCTCCTACACTCTCCCGAGTGTCATCCTCAGCCGCCCTGGAGGTCCGGGGCCTCGTCAAACGCTACGACGGTCGCGCGGTCGTCGACGGCCTGGACCTGACGGCGTCGTCCGGGCAGGTCACCGCCGTGCTCGGACCGAACGGCGCCGGCAAGACCACCACCATCGAGTGCTGCGAGGGCCTGCGCACCCCGGACGGCGGCACGATCCGGGTGCTCGGCCTGGACCCGGTCGCCGACGCCGCGGCGTTGCGTCCCCGGGTGGGCGTGATGCTGCAGGACGCCGGGCTGCCCACCGGGGCGCCCGCGCTGGCGGTGCTGCGGCACGTCGCGTCGATGTACGCCGACCCACGGCCGGTGGACGAGCTGGTGGACCGGCTCGGCATCGCCCCGTTCGCCCGAACCACGGTCCGACGACTGTCCGGCGGGCAGCGGCAGCGCCTGGCACTGGCGGCGGCGGTCGTCGGCCGACCCGAGCTGGTGTTCCTGGACGAGCCGTCGGCGGGGATGGACCCACAGGCGCGCCGGGCGGTGTGGGACCTGGTCGCCGAGCTGCGCGCCGACGGGGTGGCCGTGCTGCTCACCACCCATCTGATGGACGAGGCCGAACAGCTGGCCGACCGGGTGGCGGTCGTCGACCACGGTGCGGTGATCGCCGAGGGCACGGTGGACGAGCTGGCGACCGGCGGCACCTCGGTCACCTTCCGCGCCGACCCCGGACTCGACGTGGCCGCGCTGGACGCGGTGCTCTGGGCGCTGCCCGGCCTGCCGCCCGCCCGCACCACCGCCGTCGAGGAGCGGGCACCGGGGCACTACGCCGTCGACCTGCCCGCCTCCCCCGCCCTGCTGGCGGCACTGACCGCCTGGTGCGCCGAGCGCGGGGTGCAGATCACCCGGTTGGACGCCGGACGCCGCACCCTGGAAGACGTGTTCCTCGACCTCACCGGACGGAATCTGCGATGAGCGTTGCTGCTCCCTCCCTGACCCGGGTGCTGGCCCAGGGCCGGTTCGAGACGTTGGCGGTGCTGCGCAACGGCGAGCAATTGCTGGTCACCCTGATCATCCCGGTGGTCGCGCTGATCGCCCTCGGCCGGTCGTCCTTCGTCGACATCGGGGTCGGCGCCGCCGCGCGGATCGACGTGGTCACCCCCGGGATCCTGGGGCTGGCGGTGATGGCCGGGTCGATGACCTCGCAGGCGATCGCCACCGCCTTCGACCGGCGCAACGGCGTGCTCCGGTTGCTGGCCACCACCCCGCTCGGCCGGGGCGGGCTGCTGGCGGGCAAGGCGGTGGCGGTGCTCGCGGTGGCGGCAGTGCAGGTGATCGCGGTCGGCGTGGTCGGCCTGGTGCTCGGCTGGCGACCCGCCCCGGCCGGCATCGCGACCGCCGTACTCGCGCTGCTGCTCGGGGTCGCGGCGTTCACCGCGCTGGCGCTGCTGCTGGCCGGGACCCTGCGCGCCGAGGCGGTGCTGGCGGCGGCGAACCTGCTGCTGGTGCTGCTCGCCGTGGTCGGCGGTGTGGTGCTGCCGGTCTCCGACCTGCCCGGCTGGTGGGCCGACATCGCGGTGTGGCTGCCGCCGGGCGCGCTCGGCGAGGCACTGCGCACGGCGCTGGTCGACGGTGGGTTCCCCGCCGTACACCTGCTGGTGCTGGCCGGGTGGACGCTCCTGCTCGGCGCGGGGGTGCGGCGCTGGTTCCGCTGGTCGTAGCCGGAGCGGCGCATCTGCGGGCCCTGCTGCACCCGCCGCTGGGCCTCCCCCGAGGCACATGACGTGATGCGTTCCTCACCCCCGGGCCCGACGAACCGCCTCGAACCGCCCGGCCCGCCTCGTACCCTGGACCGGTGAGCCGTACCGAGGTCGACACCGCCACCGCCGCCCCCAGCACCTTCGCGATCTGGCGTGACCGCCTGACCCGTCCGGTGCTGATCGCCAACGTGATCGCGCAGATCGCCATCGTGGTCACCGGCGGCGCGGTGCGTCTGACCGGTTCCGGTCTGGGCTGCTCGACCTGGCCGCAGTGCGAGCCGGGGCACTTCACCCCGAAGTTCCACGAGGCGACCACGATCCACCCGTACATCGAGTTCGGGAACCGCACCCTCACCGGCGTGCTCGGGATCATCGGCGTGCTGGTCGCGGTGCTGGTCTGGTCCCGGCGCGACCGGTCCCGCTCCTACCGCTGGCTCGGCTTCGCCCCGCTGATCGGTGTCGCACTCCAGGCCGTGATCGGCGGAGTGACCGTGCTCTTCGACCTGCACCCGGCCTGGGTCAGCACACACTTCCTGGTCTCGATGCTGCTGATCGTGGCCTCCGCGGTGCTGCTGGACCGGTCGGCCGAGGGCGACGGCCCGGCGGTGCCCACCGTCGGGCAGTGGTCGCGTCGACTGGCCCCGGTGTTCGCCGTGCTGCTCGCGGTCGTCCTGGTGCTCGGCGCGATCACCACCGGCGCCGGTCCGCACTCCGGCGACGAGGAGGTCGGCTACCGCTTCGCGATCGACCCGCTGCTGATGGCCCGACTGCACGCGGCCGCCGTCTGGCTGTTCGTCGCCGTGCTGGTCGCGCTGCTGGTGCTCAACCGCCGCGCTCCCCGTCCGGTCCCCCGGCTCGGCGCGATGATGGTCGGCCTGGTGGTGCTGCAAGGGGCGATCGGCTACGTCCAGGTGGCGACCGACCTGCCGATCGTGCTGGTGCTGCTGCACATGGCGGCGGCCGGGATGCTCACCGCCGGGTCCACCCGCTACCTGATGGCCTTCCGCACCCGCGCCTGACCACCTCCGCGCGCCCCCAGGCCGGCCGCGCAGCCCCCACCGGGCGCGCGGGCCGCGTGCTCGGTAGCCCGCCGCACACCGCCTCTCGGGCAGCCCGCGCCGAAGTCGGCAGTTCACCCCCGACCCGCTCGAAGTCGGCAGTTGACCCCCGAAGTCGGCACTACGCCGCACCCGCCCTGGCACAAACTGCCGACCTCGCCCCCGACCGCGACAGGCCCGGGGCCCCGCCGCCGGCCGGACCGCGTCGTCAGGCCGCCCGTCCCGCACGACGAAGGCCCCGGAGGAACGATCCTCCGGGGCCTTCGGTGTCAGGCTTCGCGCAGCGTCATCCAGCCGCGATCCCGGGCCGCCGCGGCGGCCAGGATGCCGACCGTGGCCGACGGGCTGTGCAACCGGCCGGTCAGCACCGCGTCCACCGCGTCGTCCAGCGGGACCCAGACCGGCACCATCCCGGCCTCCTCGTCCTCACGGGTGAAGCGCTCGCCCTCCGGCACCGGTGACAGGTCGCGGGCCAGGTAGACCAGGATGCTCTCGTTCGACCCACCCGGGCTGGTGTGGAACTCGGTGAGCAGGTGCCACTGCCCGGCACGCAGGTCGGCCTCCTCGGCCAGTTCCCGCGCGGCGGCCAGTACCGGCGCCTCGCCCTCGACGTCCCGCAGCCCGGCGGGCGGCTCCCACAGCTCCGCACGCACCGGGTGCCGGTACTGCCGCAACAGCAGCACCCGCTCCTGGTTGTCCAGCGCGATGATCGCCACCGCCCCGGGGTGGTCGACGAACTCCCGGACCACCTGCGACTCGCCGAGGTCGACCTGCTCCGAGACCAGGTCCCAGATCTTGCCGTGGTGCAGCAGCTCGCGCTCCAGCACCGGCCGCGGCGCGTGCTGATCGGTGGTCTCGGCGGTCATCTCAGCCCCGTGCCTTCAGCGCGGCGCCGACCAGACCGGCGAACAGCGGGTGCGCGTCGGTCGGCCGGGACTTGAACTCCGGGTGGGCCTGGGTGGACACGTAGTACGGGTGCGCCTCGCGCGGCAGCTCGACGAACTCGACCAGCGAGGAGTCCGGCGACGTCCCGGAGATGACCAGACCGGCCGCCTCCAGCTGGTCGCGGTAGGAGTTGTTCACCTCGTACCGGTGCCGGTGCCGCTCGGACACCCGGGTGCTGCCGTAGGCCTCGGCGACCACCGAGTCGTCGTTCAGCACCGCGTCGTAGGCACCCAGGCGCATGGTGCCGCCCAGGTCGCCCTCGCCGCCGACGATCGCCAGCTGCTCGGCCATGGTGGCAACCACCGGGTCGGTCGGGTTGTCGTCGAACTCGGAGCTGGACGCCCCGGGCAGGCCGAGCACGTTGCGGGCGTACTCGATCACCATGCACTGCAGGCCGAGGCAGATGCCCAGGGTCGGCACGCCGTTCTCCCGGGACCAGCGCAGCGCGCCGAGCTTGCCCTCGATGCCGCGCACGCCGAACCCGCCCGGCACCAGAACCGCGTCCACGCCGCCGAGCGCGGACTGCGCGCCCTCGGGGGTCTGGCAGTCGTCGGAGGGGACCCAGCGGATCTTGACCTTCACCCGGTGGTGGAAGCCGCCGGCCCGCAGCGCCTCGGTCACCGACAGGTAGGCGTCCGGCAGGTCGATGTACTTGCCGACCAGCGCGATCTCGACCGAGTCGGTCGACCCGTGCACCCGGCCCAGCAGGTCCTCCCAGCCGGCCCACTCCACGTCACGGAACGGCAGGCCGAGCCGCTGCACCACGTAGGCGTCCAGGCCCTCGGCGTGCAGCACCTTCGGGATGTCGTAGATGCTCGGCGCGTCCTTGCAGGAGATGACGCCCTGGGTGTCGACGTCGCACATCAGGCCGATCTTGGCCTTGATCGAGGCGGGCAGATCGCGGTCCGAGCGCAGCACGATCGCGTCCGGCTGGATGCCGATGCTGCGCAGCTGCGCCACCGAGTGCTGGGTCGGCTTGGTCTTCAGCTCGCCGGAGGGGCCGATGTAGGGCACCAGGGACACGTGCAGGAAGAACACGTTGTCCCGGCCCAGCTCGTGCCGGACCTGTCGGGCCGCCTCCAGGAACGGCTGGGACTCGATGTCGCCGACCGTGCCGCCGATCTCGGTGATGATCACGTCGACGTCGTCGGCGGCCTGGGACCGCATCCGGTTCTTGATCTCGTCGGTGATGTGCGGGATGACCTGCACGGTGTCACCGAGGTACTCGCCGCGCCGCTCCTTGGCGATCACGTGCGAGTAGACCTGACCGGTGGTCACGTTCGCCGAGCCGACCAGGTTCACGTCCAGGAAGCGCTCGTAGTGACCGACGTCCAGGTCGGTCTCCGCGCCGTCCTCGGTGACGAAGACCTCGCCGTGCTGGAACGGGTTCATCGTCCCAGGGTCGACGTTCAGGTAGGGGTCGAGCTTCTGCATCGTGACCCGCAGGCCGCGCGACCGGAGCAGTCGCCCCAGACTGCTGGCCGTCAAGCCCTTGCCAAGTGAGGAGGCGACGCCTCCCGTGACGAAAATGTGCCGGGTCCCGGATTCCGACCGCCCGGAGAGTCGATTTGCGCGCTCTGCCACGGGCTTCAACCCTACCCCACCGGAGCCGATCCGGTGGGGTGCGTTCCGTCACCCCTGGTAGATCGCCCGCAGTTGGGCACGAACATCGGCCGGGGCGGGCAGTTCCGTCGCCCGTGCGGCGGCCGCTGCACGCAGTCGGTCGCGCTCGTCGCTGTCGGTGAGCACCCGCCGGACGGCCGTCGCGAGCCCGCGGTCGTCGCCCACCGGGACCAGCACCGCCGCGTCACCGGTGACCTCCCGAGTACCCCCGGCGTCGGTCGCCACCACCGCCGCGCCCTGCCCGAGCGCCTCCTGCACCGCCAGGGGCTGGCCCTCCCAGACGGCGGTGGACACCACGACATCCGCGGCGGCGAACAGCTCGGGCACGTCGGCGCGCCGACCCAGCACCCGCACCGGGGCACCCGACGCCTCGACCTGGGCCCGGACCGACGACTCCAGCGGGCCGTCCCCGGCCAGCAGCCAGACGAAGCCCGGCAGCTCCACCCGGGCGGCGGCCGACACCAGGGTGTCCAGCCCCTTCTGCGGCGCCAGGCGCGCCACCGTCACCGCCACCCGCTGCCCGGAGCTGAGGCCCAGCTCGGCCCGGGTCTGCTCGGCGCTGCTGGACGCCGTACGACGGGCCGGGGCGGGCACCAGTGCCCGTTCGGCCCGCCGGGCACCCTGGGCGGCACTGAGCGCGACCAGATCACCGGAGACGCCGAGCACCACGTCCGCGCCGTGGGCGACCACCCGGCCGAGCACCGCGGACACCGTCCTGATCGCCCGGCCCCCGACCGGCAGGTTGTGCAGGGTCACCACGATCCGCGGCCGATGCCGACGGGTCCGCAGTGCGAGCACCGCCAACGCTCCGGCGCGCAGTCCGTGCGCATGCACCACGTCGGCCTCCCGACCCACCGCCGCGAGTCGACGGATCGCGGTCAGGTCCGAGGCGTGCGGCCGGTCGGCGATCTCCACCGGCTGGAAGGCGCCGCCCTCGGGCAGCACGGTCGCCCGCACCGACGACGGGCCCGCGACCAGCACCCGGTCCCCCGCCGCTGACAGTTCCGCGACCACCTGGGCGACGTGGCGGGCGACCCCGCCGGCGCTCGACCCCAACACCTGGACCACCCGCATGCTCATCCCTTCCGTCCCCGGCGCAGCAATCCGGTGATCGCGCTCCGATCGGTCAGCCACACCGCCGCCAGCAGCACCAGTGCTCCGATCCCGGCACCGACCACGGCCGCCAGCACCGCCGACACCACCCCGTCACCGCGCAGCAGGTCCACCACCAGGCGACCGGCCACCGACCCGAGGGCCCCACCCAGGATCAGGACCACCGCCGACCGGGCGATCCGATGCACCGCCTCCGCCCCGGCCGCCCCTCGCAGCAGCGTCAACAGGACCACACCGGCGGTGAGCATGCCGATGCTGTTCCCCACTGCCAGCGCCCGGAGCGTCGCGGGCCCGTCGGTGCCGTTGCCGACCAGCAGCAGGCAGCCCAGCCAGGACGCCACGATCACCACCGCCCAGCCGACGCTGGCGCCGATCACCGCCAGCCGCCCGCGTTCCAGCGCGTACAGCGCCCGGGAGACGTGGAAGATCAGCCCGAAGCCCAGCAACCCGGGGGCGATCAGCGACAGCGGCTCGGTCAACGACGCCAGCAGTGCGGCGTCACCGTTCCCGACCCTGCCGAAGACGGTCGTCACCGCCGGAGCGGCGGCGATCAGCGCCACCGCGCCCACCGTGCTGGCGGTCAGCACCCCCCGCGTGGTCAGCGCGGTCAGGGACGCGAAGCCTTCCCGGCCCGGCCGTCCGGCACGTTCGGCCAGCCGCGGGAAGGTGCTGGTCGCCAGCGGCACCGCCAGCACCGCGTAGGGCAGCAGGTACACCGGCTGGATCAGGGTCTGCCAGGCCACCAGGGTCGGCGCGTCACCGTAGACGTCCACCAGCTTGAGCACCGCCAGCACCGACGCCTGCTGCGCCACCAGTCCCCCGACCCCGGCGAGGGCGAGGTTCGACGCCCGTCGGCCCACCCCGTCCGGGAACCGGTAGGACGGCAGCAGGCGCACCCCCGACCGCAGGACCGGGACCAGCAGCGGCACCCCCATCGCCAGCACCCCGGCCGTGGTGCCCCAGGCCAGCAGCTCGATCGCCCCGTCCGGCAACCCGTCGGGGCCCGCCGTCACCGGCACCCCGTCCCGCCGCAGCAGGACCCCGTACCCGGCGTAGGTGGCGATCACCACCAGGCTGGAGAGCACGGGCACGAACGCGGGCCAGAAGAACTTCTTCTGCGCCTGCAACACCCCGGAGAGCACCACCGCGAGGCCGTAGAGCGGGATCTGCACCGCGAACACCCGCAGGAAGAAGACCACCAGCTCGGGGTCGCTGTGCGAGGCGGTCAACCGGGCGACCGGCGCCGCGAACACCGCCAGCAGCCCACCGATCAGCACCAGGCCGGTCAGCGTCCAGGTCAGCATCGCCGAGGCGATCCGGGACACGTCGTCGCGCATCCCCCGGGCCAGCGGGGCGGCGATCACCGGGATCAGCGCGCCGGCCAGCGCGCCACCGGCGGCGACCTCGAACAGGACGTTCGGGATCGTGTTCGCCGCGTTGTACGCGCCACCGATCCCGGTGAGCCCCACCGCGGAGCTGAACACCAGACTGCGGACGAAGCCCAGCAGTCGACTGACCACGGTCACCGCCGCGATCAGCGCCGCGGCACCCGCCAGCCCCGACAGCAGTCGGCGGCGGTTCACGTCAGCGGCGACCCGTCAGACGGCGACCCGGCGTCGGAGGCCGAGGCGGCCACGGTCGTCGGCTCCGCCGGTCGACGACCCCAGCCGTCGATCTCGCGCAGCACCGGGGTCCGGGCGATCACCTGGGTGAAGGACACCTTCTCCGAGGCCACCGTCAGGCCGATCACCCCGGCCAGCACCGTCCACCGTGCGCTGCGGGGCAGTCGCCGCACGGCGATCACGCCCAGCGCCGCGCCGATCCCGTTCGCGCCGGAGTCGCCGAGCATGTCGCGCTCGGCGAGGTCGTCCGGCAGCTCACCGACGACGGCACCCAGCACGGCGGAGGCCGGACCCGATCCCGGGCCACCGACCAGAGCCGTCGGTGCGGCGGCGATGGCCGCTGCCTTCAGCGCCCGGCCAGGCCGCAGGTCGAGCAGGTTCACCAGGTTCGCGGAGGCGGCGATCAGCGCGCCGTCCAGCCCGATCTCGGTCAGCCGGAGCAGCGCCCGGCTGCCACGGCCGGCGGGGCGGGGACCGTGCGGCTGGCTCAACGCGGCGGCCAGCAGTGCGCCGGCACCGATGCCGAGCACCTTGAGACCGCCGGTGGTCACCTCACCGTGCGCGAGCGCGCCCAGGTGACCGCGCAGCCCCTTGGCGACCGCCCCGGTGCGATCCTCGGTCAGGTCGTCCACCAGGCCGAAGCCGGTGCCGCTCACCGTGGCCACGGTCAGCGCCGCACCGTCCCGCACACTCGACGCCCCGACCAGTCCCCCGGCCAGCACCCCGGCCGCGGCCGAGGGCCCGCCGAGCAGGCTCACCGGTTCGCCGCGGTGATTGGTGCGCAGCCATTGCCGCGGCCCGCCCGGGGGTTCGTCCTCGAGCAGACCGCGCACGGCCGTGGTGGTGATCCGGGCGGTCGTCGCGGCGATCACCCGGCGCAGCACGCTGGTCACCCCTGCGCCCCGTCCGCCGCGGCGTCGCCCGCGTTCGGGTCCGCCGCGTTGGCATCGGCCGTGGGGTTGCGGTCCACCGGCGCAAGGGTCGTCGTCGTCGGGATCACCGTGAGGCCGTCACCGGACCCGTAGTGGCCGACCGAGCCACCGGCGTCGGCGTTCAGCGCCAGCGGCACCGACACCTGCCCGGCGATGGTGCCGGCGGCGTTCACCGTGCTGATCGCGGACGCCAGCTCGCTGTCGGCGACGATCGCGGAGATCAGTGCGTCGTCGGCCACCGGCCCACCGGCCACCACGGCACCGGCCGCGCGGGCCGCGGTCACCCGGACCAGGGCCGCCATCGAGTCCTGGGTGGCCTGCACCTGGTCCTTGTCGGCGTTCGAGGCGGTGGTCCGCGCCGCGATGTCGTCGGTGAGCAACAGGACGTCGTCCGCCGGAGCACTCAGATCCGCGGCCAGCTGCACCAGCGGGTCGTCCCCGGTGGTGAGCAACTTGATCAGGGTGGTGGCGTCGCCGCTGACCTTCGTCGGGTCGGCGGCATCGGCACCGGTGAGCGCCTGGATCAGCGCCTCGGCCAGCGCGGTGTCGGCACCGGTGCCCGACTGGGGCTGCGGGTCCAGGTAGGAGGTCAGGTTGGCGACCAGCGCCTGCCGGAAGCTGCGCAGGTCGGTGTCGGACCAGGAGTCGGTCAGCGTGACGTCGGCGGTCACCGTGGCACCGGCGGCGGTCAGCTGGTCCTCGATCGCCTGCCGCGACTCGTCGTCGACCGTGCCCATCGCGACCACGGCCACGTTCCGGTCGGCCAGCGTGCCGTCCACCAGGGACGGTCCAGCGGCGGCGATGTAGTCCTCGGCGGCGGTGGTCGCCGCCTTCGAGGTGTCGAGCTCGGTGCGCAGCGCGTCCTTCTCCTCCCGGAGCTGGTCGACCTGGCCGGTGAGCGTGTTGCCGATGCTCTCCCGGAGCGGACCGGCGCCGAGGACGATGCCCACGGCCAGCGCCAGGAACACCGAGATCAGCGAGACGAGGTGGTAACGGAAGTCGATCACAGCGAGGGCTCTCGGTAGCAGGAGTCAGTCATCACGCGCCCCCGAACAGGGAGCCGAACCAGCGCACCAGGTCGTCCCAGCGCGCGCCGAGCAACCCGATCAGGGTCTGCCCGGCGGTGGTGGAGGCCAGCGCCACCCCGAGCGCCAGCAGACCTGCCAGCACCAGGAGGGTCAGCTGCACGTTGGAGATCCGGTTGCGGTACAGCCGGGACACGCCCTTGGCGTCGACCAGCTTGCCGCCGACCCGCAGCCGGGTCAGGAAGGTGCTCGCCATGCCCGCGCGCCCCTTGTCCAGGAACTCGACCAGCGTGGCGTGCGTGCCGACCGCGACGATCAGCTCCGCGCCCTTGTCGTCGGAGAGCAGCATCGCGATGTCCTCGCTGGTGCCGGTCGCCGGGAACACGATGTGCGGCACGCCGAGCTGGTCCACCCGGCTCAGGCCCGGCGCCCGGCCGTCCCGGTAGGCGTGCACCACGATCTCCGCACCGCACTTGAGCGCCCGGTCGGAGACCGAGTCCATGTCGCCGACGATCATGTCCGGGGTCCACCCGGCGTCGATGATCGCGTCGGCGCCACCGTCCACCCCGATCAGCACGGGGCGGTACTCACGGATGTAGGACCGGAGGGTGACCAGGTCCTCCTTGTAGTGGTAGCCGCGCACCACGATCAGGACCTGACGTCCCTCGATCTGGGTGGTGATGTCCGGCACGCCCACGCCGTCGAGCAGCAGGTCCCGCTCACGACGCAGGTAGTCCATCGTGTTGGCGGCGAAGGACTCCAGCTGGGTGGACAGCCCGGCGCGGGCCTCCTCCTGGTCGCTGGCCACCGTCTGCTCGGTCTGCACCACGCCCTCGGCGAGGAGCGTCTCGCCGTCGTAGACCTTGCCGTCCACGATCCGCAGGTCGCGGCCCTCGCGGGCGGTCATGATGTCCGACCCGAGGTCGTCGATCAGCGGGATCCCCGCCTCGACCAGGATGCCCGGACCGAGGTTCGGGTAGCGGCCGGAGGTGGAACGGGCGGCATTGAGCACCGCGGCAGGTGCGGCGGCGACGAGTGAGTCGGCGGCGACCCGGTCGATGTCGACATGGTCGATCACGGCGATGTCACCAGGGCGCAGTCGCTTGGTCAGCGCCTTGGTCCGCGGATCGACCCGTGCGGGTCCGACGATCTCACCCGCGCGGGCAGCGGCGGGGCGTCGGCGCGAGGGCAGGAGTTTCATCGCCGTTCATCGTGCCATGTTTCGTTGCACCAATAGCTCTGCTGCGTGTGCGCGCGCCGCGGGCGAGTCGTCGCCGGAGAGCATCCGGGCCAGCTCGCTCACCCGGTCCTCGCCCTCGACCGCACGCACGTCCGAGGCGGTCACCACGTCCGCGCTGCCATCCGCTCCGCCGCGGGACTTGGTCACCACCAGGTGGCGATCGGCGAAGGCGGCGACCTGCGCCAGGTGGGTCACCACCAGCACCTGTGCCCCGGTGGCCAGCGCCGACAACCGGCGTCCGACCTCGGTCGCGGCCCGGCCGCCGACCCCCGCGTCCACCTCGTCGAAGACGAAGGTGCCCGGCCGGTCGTCGCCCTGATCCGGCGAGGTCGCCAGCGCCACCTCCAGGGCCAGCATCACCCGGGAGAGCTCACCGCCGGAGGCCCCCTTGCCCAGCGGGCGGGCCGGCGCACCGGCGTGCGGCAGCAGGAGCATCTCCACCGAATCTCCACCGTGCGGACCCAGCTCACCCGCGTCGGCGACCCGGACCTCCAGCCGCGCACCGGCCATCGCCAGCCCGGCCAGCTCCTCGGAGACGGTCTCGGCCAGTCGCCCGGCGGCGTCCCGGCGTGCGGCCCCGATCTGTGCGGCGAGCTCGGTCAGTCGCCGGTCCAGCCCGTCACGCTGCTCGTGCAGCGCGGTCAGCCGGTCCTCGCCGCCGTCGATCTGCAGCAGACGTTCGGCGCTCTCCTGCGACCAGCGCAGCACCGCCTCGATGTCCTCGCCGTAGCTGCGGGTCAGCGCGACCAGCTCGGCCCGTCGACCGAGCGCCTGCTCCAGCCGTGCCGGGTCGGCCTGCAGGTCCTGCAGGTAGGACGACAGCTCGGTCGCGGCATCCGCCAGCAGGTACCCGGCCTCGGCGACCCGGTCCCGCAGCTCGATCAGCTTCGGGTCGTGCCCGCCACCGGCTTCCAGCTGCCGACGCGCCTGCTCCACCGCACCGGTCGCCGACAGGTCGGCGGTGGCGTCCTCCTCGCCCATCAGGATCTGGTGCGCGCCGGCCGCCGCCTGCCGCAGGTCCTCGGCGTGGGACAGCCGCTCGATCTCCGCGGTGAGCGCCAGGTCCTCCCCCGACTGCGGGTCGACCCGCTCCACCTCGGCCAGGCCGAGCCGCAACAGCTCCGCCTCCCGGGCGAGTTCCTGCTTGCGCGAGGTCAGGTCCTCGATCTGCGCGTGCACCTGCCCTCGCTCGGCCCAGGTCGCCCGGTACTCGTCCAGCAACCCGCCGTGCGCCTGACCGGCGTACGCGTCCAGCGCGTCCCGCTGGTGCGCCGCCGACCGCAGCCGGGTCTGGTCCATCTGCCCGTGCACGGTGATCAGGCTGTCGGCGAGTTCGGCGAGCACCGACTGCGGCACTGACCGGCCGCCCAGGTACGCCCGCGACCGACCCGGAGTGCCGTCGGTCCCGGCACCCACGGTGCGGACCAGCAGCAGGCTGCCGTCGTCGTCGAGCGCTGCTCCGGCCTCCTCCGCGCGGGCGGCCACCGTCGAATCCGTCGGCACCACGATCCGGCCCTCGACCACCGCCGACTCGGCACCGATCCGCACCGTCGCCGGGTCGGCCTTGCCGCCGAGCAGCAGGTTCAGTGCGGTCAGGACCATCGTCTTGCCCGCGCCGGTCTCACCGGTCAGCACCGTCAGACCCGGGTGCAACTGGATCCGGGCCTCGCCGATCACACCCAGGTCACTGATCGTGATCTCGTCGAACACTCTCGCCCTCGTCGTCTCGTCGTGTCGTGATGGTCCGGGTGGCTACTGCTCGTCCGACCGCCCGCGCCAGCCGACCACCGGCAGGTCGAACTTCTGCACCAGCCGGTCGGTGAACGGCGCCGGGGTCAGTCGGGCCAGCCGCACCGGCACCGGGGACCGCCGCACCTCGACCCGCGACCCGGCCGGCACCTCGATCCGGCGTCGACCGTCGCAGACCAGCACCGCCGGTGACGGCGACCGGGTCAGCACCTCGACCGCGATCACGCTGCGTGGACCGACCACCAGCGGCCGGGCGAACAGCGCGTGCGCCGACAGCGGCACCACGATCAGGCTGTCCACCTCCGGCCACACCACCGGCCCGCCCGCGGAGAACGCGTGCGCCGTCGACCCGGTGGAGGTCGCCAGCACCACGCCGTCGCAGCCGAAGGAGGACAGCGGCCGGTCGTCGACCTCGATGACCACCTCGACCATCTTGGCCGGCTCGGCCTTCTCCAGCGCCGCCTCGTTCAGCGCCCACCCCACGATCGGGTCCTTCGCCCCGGGGACCTGCACCTGGACCTGGAGCGTCGTCCGCTCCTCGACCCCGTAGTCGCCCGCGGCCACCCGACGCACGGCGTTCACGATGTCGTCGCGCTCGCTCTCCGCCAGGAAGCCGACATGGCCCAGGTTGATCCCGAGCAGCGGCACACCCGCGGCGCGGGCCAACTCCGCCGCGCGCAGGATCGTGCCGTCACCGCCGAGGATGATCGCCAGCTCGATGTTGTGGAAGCTCATCCCGGGCATGTCGTCCCCGGCACGTACCGGCTCGAAGCCGTGCGCCTCGAGCGCGGCGCAGGTCTCCTGCTCCGCGGTCACCGCCTCCGCGCGACCGCTGTGCGTCACCACCAGGACCCGGCGGGTCATGCGACCACCTGCTCCACGCGCTGCTCCCATTCCCGACTCGACTCCCCGGCGCCCAGCCGGAGGAAGAACTCCACGTTCCCGCTCGGACCGGGCAACGGGCTCGCCGCCACGCCCAGGACGCCCAGACCCAGCTGCTGCGCCCGCCGGCCGACGGTCAGCACCGACTCGATCCGCAGCTGGCGGCTGCGCACCACCCCGCCGGAGCCCAGTCGCTCCCGCCCGACCTCGAACTGCGGTTTCACCATCAGGACCAGGTCACCGCCCGGTGCCACCACCGCGGCGAACGCGGGCAACACCAGCGTGAGCGAGATGAACGACAGGTCGGCCACCACCAGCTCGGGTGCGGGATCGAACTGCCCGGCGACCAGCTCCCGGACGTTCATCCCCTCGTGCACCACCACCCGCGGGTCCGACCGCAGCCGGTCCACCAGCTGGCCGTGGCCCACGTCGACCGCGAACACCTGCGCCGCGCCCCGGCGCAGCAGCACATCGGTGAAACCACCGGTGGAGGCACCCGCGTCCAGACAGACCCGTCCGGCCGGATCCACCCCGAACGCGTCCAGTGCACCGACCAGCTTGTAGGCGCCGCGCGACGCGTACCCGTCGTCGGCCTCGTCGTCGGAGACCCCGAGGACCTGCCCGGACGACCAGGTCGCCGACGCGCGTCGCACCGGTCGCCCGTCGACGGTGACGCGACCGGCCTCGATCAGCTCGGTGGCATGCCGACGCGACCGGGCCAACCCGTCCCGCACCAGCACCGCATCCACCCGCACGCCGCTCAGCCCTCCGCCTCCGCGAGCCGCCCCTGCAATCCCGCGTGCACCGCCTCGAACACGTCCAGCTGCTCGCGCGGCGACAACTCACTCACCTCGGCCAGCCGCCGCACCAGTCCGTCGACCTGCTCGTCACCCGTGGATTCCATCACCGCTCCTCTCTGGCCCCACGCTACCGGCGCCCACTGACGTCGGGGCGGTCGAAGCGGTGGTGGTCCCCAGGCCGCGACATCCCGTCACCCGTGGGTGACGGGGGTGGCGCGGACTCAGTTCCCGATCCGGAACTGCGGCACGCTGTCAGCGTCCAGCCCGGCACCGGAGTCCACGGCGGCCCAGGCGGCCGCACAGGCGGCGCGCACCAGGTCGACACCGCGATCGGCACCGCCGTCGGTTCCGTGCAGTTCCAGCCGCCGGTCGGTGACCCGCGCGGCGGCGTCCCGCACCTGCCACCAGCCCTCAGCGACCTGCACCGGCTCCGGATGCGGCAGCAACAGCTCGCCCAGATCCGCCGCGATGAAGTGCGGGCGGAAACTCGGATCGGCCAACACGTCGTCCCGGGCTGTCGACACCCCGGTCAGCACGTGCAGTCCGGCGTAGCCCCCGGTCCGGGCGCCCGCCAGATCGGTGTCCAGCCGGTCACCGACCACCAGCGGGTGGGACGCCCCGGCACGGTCGACCGCCAGCTCGTACATCGTCGACGCCGGCTTCCCGGCGCTGTCCGGCCGCACACCGGTCGCCGCCGTCACGGTGCCGACCAGTGCACCGTTGCCCGGCGCGAAGCCCCGGGCGGTCGGCAGGCTGAGGTCCAGGTTGCTCGCGACGAACCAGGCACCACCGGCTACCGCGTAGGCCGCCTCGGCCAACTGGGCCCAACCGAGCTCGGGTGCGAAGCCCTGCGCCACGGCATCCGGCTCGTCGTCCGCCGAGTCCACGATCGTGAAGCCGGCCTCCCGGACCGCGGTGTACATCCCCGCGCCGCCGACCACCAGCACCTTCGCGCCCGGCGCCAGGCGGGTGCCGAGCAGCTGCGCACATGCCTGCGCCGCGGTCATCACGTCCCCCGCCTGCGCCGGGATGTCCAACCCGGTCAGCTGCTCCGCCACCGACCCCGGCTCGCGGGACGCATTGTTGGTGACGAACACCAGCCGCATGCCCGCAGCCCGCGCACCGCCGAGACCGGCGGACGCCCCCGCGATCGGCTCGTGACCCTTGTAGGCCACACCGTCCAGGTCGACCAGCGCCAGGTCGTAACGCTCGGCCAGCGGGATGTCGCTGCCGATCAGTCGTGCGTCGCTCACGCGTCCTCCGCTTCCTCGTCCGAGGCACCGGCCCCGGTCTCCTGATCCGGCTCCGACGCGTCGTCATCCGAGACGTCCTGACGGGCGGGGGCAGTCTCCTGCGTACCCGACGCGTCCTCGACGACCTCGGCGGTCGGGGCGTCCCCGGCGCCCGGCTCGACGGGCGCCGCGGTGTCCTCCTCGCCGTCCAGCTCGGCGGATGCCGCGGTGTCGTCGTCCCCACCCAGCTCGACGGATGCCGCCGTCTCGTCGTCCAGCGCGTCGCCGTCGTCGGAGTCCTCGTCCTCTTCGAGGTCGTAGAGCAGCACGTCCTGGTCCTCGTCCTCGACGACACCGGATGCACGCGCCAGGAGCGCCGCCGAGAATCCGGCCGTCGCGGCCTCGGCGTCCTGCTCCCGACCGGCCGCCCGCAGCGCCTCGGCCTTCGCCTGCGCCACCCGGGCCGCCAGCAGCGTCTGACCACCGACCCGGAAACCGGACAGTGACGCCAGCGCCCCGTCCACATCCCCCAGGTCGAGACGGGCACCGGAGACGACCATGGCCAGCTCGACCTTGGCCACATCGTCGAGTTGCTCGGCCTCCGGCGACTGGGCCAGGGCGATCGCCCGCTCCGGTCGACCCAGGCCGCGCTCACAGTCCGCCATCACCGCGAGATGCTCCGACGAGCCGTTCAACCGTCGCACGGTCCGCAGCTCACGCAGCGCCTCGGCGAATCGGCCGGTGCGGTACGCGGTCAGACCGGCCGCCTCCCGGACGACATCCACCCGCCCGCCGCGACGCGCCGCCGCCTGGGCATGCTGGTACGCCAGTTCCGGGTCGTCGTCGATCAGCCGCCCGGTCATCACCAGGTGCAGACCGACGATCTCCGCGTTGTCCTTGCTGAGGGTGCGCAGGCGGGCCCGCACATCGCGGTCGAGCATGCTGAACGTGATGTCCTCGGGCAGCTCCGGACCGGGCACCCGCACGGACTGCGGCGGACGGCTCGGCCGACGCTCGTCCCCGAAGCCCCGGTCATCCCGACGCGGCCCACGATCACCAAAGCCCCGGTCATCCCGACGCGACCCCCGATCGCCGCTGAAGCCACCACGGTCAGCACCCGGACGACCCGGGCGCTCGTCCCGGCCACGACCACGGTCGTCCCGGAAACCGCCCCGCGGGCCTTCGCCGCCGCGCGCGGGACGGAAGCCACGCGAGGCCTCGCCACCGCGCCCATCACGGGCACCACCGTCACGGGGCCCTCGGTCACCGGCGCCGAACCCGCGGTCAGACCGCTGCCCGCGGTCCCGGTCACCACCGAAGCCCGCACCGTCGCGGCGGGGACCCCGCTCGTCCCGCGCACCGAAGGAACGCTCGCCGCGCCCATCGCGCCCACCGGACCCGAACGAACGTCCACCATCACGTCGCCCGTCCCGCCCGGCCGCGCCGTCAGCGTCGACCCGCCGCGGAGCACCGTCACGCCTAGCCCCCGGACGACCGCCACGCTCGCCCCAGGATCCGCGCCCGGCATCCCGCGCACCACCGAACCCGTGACCGCCGCGCTCGTCCCGTGCACCACCGAAGCGCTGACCGCCGCGCTCGTCCCGTGCACCACCGAAGCGCTGACCGCCGCGATCGTCTCGCGCACCGAACGAGCGCCCCTCGCGGGACCCCGCGTCGCGGCCACCACGAGCCGCGCCTTCGTCGCGCGAGCGGAAACCAGACCCATCGCGCCCATCGCCCGCCCGGAACGGGCGCCCGCCACGCTCATCACGACCGCCGAACGGACGACCGCCGTCGCGCCGCTCACCGCCCGGAGCGCCCTGACTCCGCGGCCCACGCTCATCGCGACCGGCGAACGGACGGCCCCCGCGCTCATCACGAGCGCCGAACGGACGCGCACCACGCTGGTCGCGGTCGCCGAACGAACGGCCCCCACGCTCATCACGACCGCCGAACGGACGCGCACCACGCTGGTCGCGGTCGCCGAACCCACGGCCGCCCCGCTCACCAGCGCCGCCGCCGAAGGAGCGTGTTCCGCGCTGCCCGCCGTCCCGCGCCCCGGAACGCTCCCCGCCGCCGACTGGGCCACGCGCTCCCTCGCGCCGCTCCCCGCCGACACCACGCTCATCACGGCCACCGAAACGCTGCCCGCCACGCTCGTCGCGAGCAGCGAAGGGCCGCCCACCGCGCTCGTCCCGCCGCTGATAGCCACCGCGCTGGTCGCCGCTCCGACGCTCGCCCCCGGAGAATCCACCGGAGCCACCGCGCCGGTCGTCACCGCGGGACCCAGCGGCACCGCCCCGCGATCCTGCGCCCGTCACCGGGCGCCGCTCGTTCGAGTCGGCGCGACCGCCACCGGAGGAACGGTCGGAACGATCCTGGCGCGCACCAGGGCGTCCCGCATCCCGTGCGCCGCCCTGCGCACCGCGCTTCCCCCGCTCGTCACGCACCGGTCGCGCGCCGCTGCCACCAGCGCTGCCGGTCGACCCGCTGTCGTCCGTTCGACCCCGTCCGCGCGCCCCCGCGACCCGGGGCACCCGAACGCCCCCCGTGGAACCACCGGGCCGGCCTACCCGGGTGCGTCGGGGACCGCCGCTCCGCTGGTCGTCAGATCCGCCGGTCGAGCCACCGGAACGCTCGCGTGCGTCACTCATCGTCGTCCATCTCCTCGTCAGACACCTACGCGTCATCGTCTCATCCGCGGACCCGACACCCCACACGGGGCGTCGGCACGGCGCGCATCCAGGCCGGTCCACCCGATCTGCCGTGCCCAGCCCGACCCGAAAACGACGAAAGGCCACCCCATGAGGGGTGGCCTTTCGTTGAAAGGTGTCCGGCGGCGTCCTACTCTCCCACACCCTGGCGAGTGCAGTACCATCGGCGCTGAGGGGCTTAGCTTCCGGGTTCGGAATGGGACCGGGCGTTTCCCCCTCGCTATGACCGCCGTAACTCT
>Ga0160505_100033_pt1 | contig 126466 bp, 65 predicted proteins | sample DIDeMG_FD_108225 | JGI IMG/M metagenome (GOLD analysis project Ga0160505, IMG submission 108225) | Enriched chicken feces microbial communities from UW Madison campus, WI, USA - DID2874_E49_Stillage MG | ecosystem: Host-associated > Birds > Digestive system > Large intestine > Fecal ... | reverse complement strand
GCGGCAGCCAGACCAGGTGCCAAAATGGTCTTTTTGGGGACAGAGTCTGATTTCGGCCGACCCTTCTTGCGCCGAAGAGCCTCATTCACGGGCATTTGGCACGACTGAGGTGAAATCTGCGGTAAGGCCAGCGAACTAAGTGGCAGATCCACTTCTTTCTTGATGAAATTCTGATTGGGCAGGAGCATGGTGACTCACTATGGATATGATGTTAAGGCGGCAACCAGAGAGTAGTGGTATGTCTTGAAACGATAAAGACAAGTCAAGGGCGATAAAATCGAAACTTCCAATGATCAAATGGTGGATACGTCGCTTAAATGTAGATATTCTCTAATGGAGATTAGTAGATAAAATCTGGGGAGGATGACTCGTTCTGTTTTCACCGGAGACTCAATGCAGGATATGGTTAAAAGAAAAAACTGGAGTTAAGACCCCAGAATCAAGCAAGTGAAAACATATGGAAAATATCGGAATGTAAGAAAAATTCATTAGGCTCTAAAGTAAGATTAAATCATTCTATTGAAGTCATGTACGTTGAAACCCTTCATTTTATTTAAAATCATAAAAACTTCATGCGTTTCTTTCAGAATCATTTCTATGTTCGTAATATGCATGTGCCTCGGTTAACTCCACCAGTCTCTTCAGATCATAAATGTCATTATTGTGCATAGCGTAGTCAATAATACAGATATTGCCAATGCAATAATCGCCTCAGGTCTTCCTTCTGTTAATACAAACATGACAACACCAGCCCCCAACCAGGCTTTTGCAAGTGACATAACAACACCAGACTGAAGACTGCTGAAAACCCAGCATTCCACGAACGACTCCATATTGGGGCTAGGCGTCACCTTGATCTCCGAAAGAGGATCGGACATCACTTGGTGGGCGATGACGTCAAAGGGAACGAAGTAGAAGAGAGCCATGGTCACAAGAGCCAAAATCAGCTTGAATAATGGAGTGAATGTGGGGCGGATGGTACAGTCGTTTTTCTCGAGATCCATGATGAATAACTATACTGATTTGAATTTGAATTGATGTGTCAATGAGATTTGTGTATGATATATATCAATGAGAAATATTGAATGGGTGATGTTTCATCTAAATGGACCAACGACTTGTGTCAAATGCGTATTGTATTAAATGCGTCCTGACCCAGTAAACAAAGTTGGTGAATTCCTGAAACTTATGCGGATGTGTTGTAAATTCTGCCGTGGCTACCCAGTAGTTATAAGACAGAACGTGTTAAGCGAATGGAATGTGTAGACTTCAAGCTAGTAGAAGGTAAGAGGAAGAAAAAAAGCACGCTAGATTTGATATTTACCCCATTTATAAGATTCCGAAACGCCATTCACTGTCGACAATTACGAGCCTTGGAAATTCGGTTCCTCAGGCTAAGCGCACGATTGGTTAAAGCTCGTGTGATTCTTGTCTTGGGTATCCTTGGAAGTTCTCGTATGTGAAAATTGCTCTCGTTCACGAATAATGTTTCTAGCCTTCTCTTATGACCGAAGTACTTTATTATCATCCTCCGGTCACCTTTTAGTTTCCTCTTCATGAATAATGAGGTTCCGAGCACCGTTCTCAACACCTCCAAAAGTCTGGATTAGTGGGGAAGATAGTCTTACGAGAACTCAGTAAAAGTCCTCTTTAACTCTCCACTTGGCTGTTTTCGTTTAGTTTTTAGACATTCGGCTCTCGCTCCTTTCCTTTTCTGCACGAATGGACTGTTCGCTTGGCTAAACTACTTTGGGATCTACCAGGCGTCTGAGTGACAGTACTAATACATAAGCTAGCCAAGTAGAATAAGTACCTTTGACAGGCATCACGCTAGTATTTACCCGACTATATTCAATACTTCTCTTTGTGAAATAATGGATTTTTGTATGTATCTTTCATTTCTAGATTTCTCCACTCCTGTGGATGCACCAAACTTAAAGTGATCGCGCAACACTCAATTAGCGGTGCACATGCCCTCTAAACGGACCTTCGACGTCACCCCTAGCATCACGGAACGGGCATTACGAAGCGGCTCGGTGTGTAAAAGACCCGCATTGTCTTTGAGGTTGGATGAACCGGCTATCAAAGTGGAGGTGGAGGAGACAAGAGATGCCAAGAGAGTCAAGCAAGAAGAGCAAATAGTGGCAACGATAAAGAGAGAGGAGATTGTCGAGAACGAACAAGTCAAGGTGAAGGTGGAAGTGCTGGAGGATGTTAATTCTGAGCTGATCCTCTCAGATGAGGAGTTGGAGCGAAAACTCAAGAACCTAAAAGAGGAGATAGTACAAGAGACCTTGGAAGTGGGCAAGATGACAACTAGTGAAATGGATGGTTTCGATTTCCAGAAGAAGAAGGTAAATCCACCAAACGTGTTTCCTTCGGTTTCCTCTGAGGATATACTACCGAGTCAGCCAAAGAACTGGGACAAGATATATAACACCATTGTCGATATGAGAAAGCTCATCGTCACGCCTGTCGATACCATGGGCTGCGAGAGAATGCCAGATACCATTACCCCGGGTCTCTCGCATGATGATTCAAAGTTGTACCGATTCCAGCTTTTAATATCATTGATGTTGTCATCCCAAACGAAGGACGAAGTGAATTACTCAGCGATGGTGAAGTTGAACAGCCATTTCAAGAAAAAAGGATACCCTGCGTTATGTCTTGAATCATGTTTGGACGCCTCTGAGGCGGAGCTTGATGAGTGTATTAAACAGGTCGGTTTTCACAGACGTAAGGCTTCTTTCATCAAGAAAACATGTGAATTGGTGAGAGATAGGTTTGAAGGAGACATTCCCAAAACCATCGAGGAAATCGTAACGTTTCCTGGTGTTGGGCCCAAAATGGGCCATTTGCTTCTTCAAAATGGCTGGGGTATCAATCTGGGAATCGGGGTGGATGTGCATCTTCATCGACTTGCTCAGATGTGGGGTTGGGTTCCAAAATCTGATAAACCGGAGACAACCCGTGTAGCCCTTGAAGAATGGCTTCCTCGAAAGTACTGGGGTGATGTTAATCCGTTGCTAGTTGGCTTTGGTCAGACGGTGTGTGTCCCTCGAGCACTGAACTGTGATGTTTGTACATTGGCTCCAAGTGGCTTGTGTAAGGGAGTCAATCGAAAATTGGCGAAGGCGGAGATTACGGAAGCTCGCTTGGCAAAGTTGAGCAAACAGCGAGGTAATTTGTTGAAACTCGTGGAATTGCGTAAATAGTATATCAGATATAGAGATTAAGTCCATGCCAGCAAGGCTTTTAACGGCTGATAATAGCTTTCGGTTGCCTTTGGATCACAAAAATGGGATTCTAATTCATTCTCTTATAATAAATATCCGCTTTTATATTTTGAATCAACAGTTGTAATCGATTCATACTGTTGAAATATTTATAAAAAAATTATATAATAAGTAAAAGAATACTTTATATAAAAAACTATTGCAAAGAAAATGGGCTCGGGTTTTTCTTAGGCAGGTGGACTGATATACTCCTTTAATCATGTGTTCATTGAAAGTAGAGCAGTTCTATGGCGTACAGCACGGAGAACCGGAAACATTTGATGTAAATGCACATTACTCATGACACAACTTCTTTAAAATAGGAATTGAATCTTGAACCCTAAATCTCATTCGAAGATGTCGGTAAATATTGTAAAATGCATTTCCAGGAACTCTAATTCGCAGAATGCTACTAAGAGTTGGCTCATTAATGCATCGTTTCTGGAAGTGCAAGTGCAACATTTTGAGTATGAATTGCAGAAGCAGAAAAATCTCAACAAATGTCAAAATTTCTTCATGTCTTAAAACGTCCGAATTTCAAATTTATTCTTGATGACAATCTTTCGATTTTTTCTCTCTTCCTCAATTGACACTCTAAGGTGTTAGACTTCTTTAGACGGGCAGTCTCACCAGATCACTAGCCTTAGGAACACAGGAGTTAATCATCAACTTTATTAAAAGAATGTTATTTTGCCTTTGCAGTTTTCTTAGGCTTATCTGTTTAAACAACCTATTAGGGAACACTTCGTATATTTACGACACAGAATGCAAGACATTGCGGGACATGCAGACTCCCTTAGACCCGAACTTTCGGATTTACATGCCAATGACATTTCAATTTAGATTAAGATAAAGACTCCTCCAAGACAACGGAGGAGTCATGAATTTTTTATACTTACACTTTGGCTATGGAAACCCTGAGCCAGTGACTGCGTTAGGAATCGTCAGGGGTCCACTTTACTGTATCCAACGTACGAATGGATAACGGATGTCTGGTCCATAATTGAACAAAAAATACTTGAACTGAAGCCCCATATTAGTATCTCTATGTCCGAAAGATGATTCGGAGTCATCATATTTTGCTCCCTGAACTGAAATCTATTTTCTTGTCATAGTTCTTGAGGTGTAAGACGCGAATGAAGTGGACTTTAACGTGTATCGACCTCGTTAATTGAGGCGGATCGCTTCTATTCAATGTTGAATGGTAAATTCTATTTTATCTTTTGATCAATAAATCATATTGATCTCTACAATTGTAGTGGATGGCGTCTGGCATCTGCACAGTTGATCTCCTTTCTAGTCACGAATATTCAATTAAAACACTCATTGAAGCCCCGGACCCAAAACCATTGTTCATTTCCTTTCATCACCTTTGACGCTTCTCCGCAGATTTATTACCAAATCCATTCGCCCTCTACCCTATATCAACTCATGGTTACATATACATTGTTGCCCGACATTAAGTTCTACCTTCACTCCATTCATCCCCATTTCTTCCTCCTTTTATCCTCTATCTTCCATCTATCCTCCATTTATCCCCCTCTCATTCCCAAATTACCTTTCTTTCCTTTATTTCCTTCAATCTTCCCCCGTCCCCCAACATTCTGGCACCAGGGACTCCGGCCCCAATGCAGGCCAATGTCTCCGGCTTTAAGAGCATCCTACTATATCAGCCAGATTAAATATATAAACACCTCGTCTTACCCCATCTTTCTCCATGACGCTACCCATACGTTTCCTGGCTCGCATGCTCTCGTCATGTATGCTGCGGCTCGTCCCCTACTCCTCCCTCCCTAAATCTCCCATCCCATCTCCTCCTATATATCCCCACACTAAAGCCAAACCTCCACCAGACTTTGACGCTACCCGGTTTCGCCAATGGATCCAGTTCCCTACAAGCGACAACCCACGTGTTCTGGTGATGTCGTTCAACCTCTTGTCCCAGCATTATGTATGGAAACAGGTGTTTGGCTACTTGGATCAGGAGTACCTAGATTGGGCCCATTATCGGTTTCCCTTGATCAACGAGACCATAGCGCAATTCAAATGCGATATCATGTGCTTCCAGGAATTGGAGTATCTGGTCTATAGCAACTCGTGGACACACCACTTTCCGCTTGCTAACTACAAGCTGTTTTACATGAGGAAGCCGAATCCCGGATATTGGGGGAACAAGCCATCAGAATTCATGGACGGGGTGGGCATCTTCGTCAACACAGACAGATTTGAAGTTCTTAATCATGGCGAAATCAATTTTGGTCACTATATCTCTGAAAACGCCGACAAGTTCGACATGACCGAGGACTTGGCTACTAGAATCGTGCCTCGGAACACTGTGGCCGTGATGCTCAAATTGAAGGATAAGGAGACCGGAAAAATTGTCTATGTGACAAATACTCACTTGTACTGGCTGCCTAAGTTTAACGACGTGAAGTTGATCCAGACAAAAATCCTCCTCAATGCCTTGGAAAGATTTATGGACAAAACCGATGTAGGCGAAGATCCATACGTGATCATGTGCGGCGACTTTAACTCCACGCCTGATCTGTTGGTATACAAACTTTTAGACACGGGCAAAGTAGACATTCACACATCCAAGGAGTTTCGGGGCTTCAACTATGGAAAACAATTGGATGGAGAGCTGCTTACCAATGACACGGTGGCCAGCCAGTTCCATCTTTCTCCGGCCTATGGACCACTTCTACGTGCCAACTACAATGACAAGCTCGACTTCACCAGCTACACCAAAAGCTTGACTGCTGTGTTGGATCATATCTGGTACAGTTCTTCCAGATTTACAGTGTCAAAAGTTTTGGGGAAAGTGGAGAGAAACTACAGCGAGCATGCGCTTGGATTTCCCGATAAGCAATTTCCATCTGACCACATTCCATTAGTATCTGAGTTGGTATATGTTTGAAACTACAAAGAAAAATACTTGGTATATCGCATCCTTGGAATTTGGCTAGTGTCTATCTTTGAAAACAACACTTACCGGTTTCTAATGGAACTTGGACGGTTCCTTGTCTACATCATTTGCCCAAACGTCATGCTACTTCCTTTCTTAATCCTACTGCGCAGTTGCTTAAATTCGTCGGAGTTAGGAAGCACTAGGCGGAATGGGAATCCAATAGAGCTAGGGCCAATGTGCGAGGAGACAATTGGCTAAAGGTCAATGCCTTGATCACAATTAGACGAGCAGCTAAAAACATATTCTCTGCATTTTATGAAACAATGTTTCTTTTCTACACCTTTCAAATTCACCATGTCTTTTCTTCCCTCACTTCATGTTTCTGGATCACCAGTGCGATCACGAATCATCAACGATTTAACATCAAATGAACACTTATTGAATCAAACAAAAAGAAAAAAATGAATCTCTATTTCTAAGTGTTTACCTTCCATTTTTTTGCTGATATCCCCATCAATCTAAAGGAATGCCCACTTAGAAAGCCAAATATGTTTCCCCAAGTCGTGCCATCAGTTAACTATGTCGTGCACAACACAATACTCCACCAGAAAAACACCTTCACGACGTCCATCAGTTTCCACCACAGGCATTACACCCAAAAATCGCCCTTTCAGCCATTTTTAGCCACCAAAGGACATTCTGCCTCTTCGTTTCGTACACCCTTCTGCCGTGGGCCGTTTAATGTCGCCAAGCTCCCGGAAAAAGCATTACCACGAAACGCCATCCCATATTCACCCAGGTCGCCACATCTATCTAGCGCCATCCAGTTTTCCCGGGCGAGTGTAGCCGCCACGTGTCGTTACGCACTTACATGAATAGCAACCATAAGTTTCAACAGCAGCCTGGCTTGCCCTCGCAGCAAATTTTGCTCCAGCAACTACAACAGCCCCAGGGTGGCCAACCTCTGCAGGCCACCCAGGCCCAATTTGGCCAGGACATGTACTCAGACTCATCGTTCTACCAGCGTGGGCCGGGTGCACCCAACACTACTGGTTTTTTCCCTCCTCAATTTGGATCAGGCAACCAGCCTAGTCAGCAGCAGCAGCAACAACAACAACAGCAACAGCAACAGCAGCAACCACAGCAACAGCAACAGCCCTTGGGACACTACTCTGGTCAGAGTCAGGTTTTCAATCAGCACCCACAATTGTCTCAGCAGAAGTTTGTAAACCAGCAGACCATGCTGCAACCTCCAAGTCTGGGCATGCCCATGACAGGTGGTAACCAAGGCTTTCCAGCGCCAGTCAAGGTCAATTCCATTAACGTGGATGACCCAAATACGGTGTATTGGCAGAACCAGGTGCAATTGTGCCAATTGTCCAGAAGCGAAGACATTCCGCACTTTTATGCCAGGCAATATGCTCAAAACTCTCGGAAAAACAAGAATCCATACGGTGATGTGAAGGCCGTTACTTTAATTGACGCCACTAAAACCGTTGTAGCTGCGTTGGATGAGCAAGAGAAGCAGCAAAGTGCTGCGCAGGCTTCTGCGGCGTTGATGCGCAACAAGAAAGTCGATTTGGAGGAAGATGAAGAGCAGAGAATGATGGCCCGCACACAAGGGAAGCAGTTGTGGTGTCATTTGGATCTCTCTGGCCAGGGTTTGCTCAATATTTCTCCGAAGCTTTTTCAGTACGATTTCTTGGAGTCTCTTTACTTGAACAATAACAAACTCACCACGGTTCCCACAGTGATCAAGAAATTGCGTGGTTTGCGTGTCCTTGACTTGTCTCACAACCGTATTTCTGAGGTGCCTGGTGAATTGGGATTATGTTACAACTTGCGTTATTTGTACTTGTTTGACAACAATATCAAAACGTTACCCAACGAGTTCCGTAACTTAATCGAGTTGTTGTTCTTGGGTATTGAGGGCAATCCGATTGACTTGAAGATTGCCAACTTGATTGCTGAAAAAGGTACTAAGGAGTTGATCAGCTATTTCAGAGATATGGAGCCCACTTATCCAGAACCTAAGCCAAGACAATGGCTTTTGTTGAAGGAAGATGGTGAGATCATTGACCCGGTGACCAATCCTGGTATCTACAGTGAAGACCTCATGAATTCGGACTCTCATGATACTTTCACATTGTTGACATACAACACGTTGTGTCAGCACTATGCCACCACGAAATTGTACAAGTACACTCCATCATGGGCCCTTGACTGGAACTTCAGAAGAAACTCATTGAAGGAGGAGATTGTCCGATTAGGCACTGATGTGATCTGTTTGCAGGAAGTTGAAACGAGAACGTTCCACGAGTTCTGGGTGCCTGTTATGGAAGCTATTGGATACAAGGGATACTTCTTCAGTAAGACCAGATCTAAAACTATGAGCGAGCTGGAGTCTAAGAAAGTGGATGGCTGTGCTACGTTCTACCGCATGTCCAAGTTCCAATTGGTTCAAAAGCAGCACTTGGAATACAACACTGTATGCATGGGATCTGATCGTTACAAAAAGACCAAAGATTTGTTCAATAGATTCATGAATAAGGACCACATTGCGTTGATTACATACCTACAGCACGTTGAGACAGGGGAGAAGATTGTCATTGTCAACACGCACTTGCATTGGGATCCAGCATTCAATGACGTTAAGGCATTGCAAGTTGGTATTTTATTGGAAGAGTTGCAGGTGATCATCAAGAAGTTTCTCCACACAAACAGCATGGACGATGTGAAGAACTCATCGTTGATCATTTGTGGTGATTTCAATTCGACCAAGAAGAGTGCAGTGTACCAATTGATCTCAACCGGATCTGTCTCAAACCACGAAGATTTGCACGGCAGAGACTATGGTCGTTTCACGGATGAGGGATTCCACCACAACTTCAAGTTAAAGTCCGCTTACGACCACATTGCCTCTGACTTTCCCTTCTCCAACTTTACCCCCACATTTACCAGTGAGATTGATTACGTGTGGTATTCCACAGGCACTTTGCAAGTCAAGGGCTTGTTGGGTAAGGCAGATGAGGAATACTCTTCGCACCAGGTGGGTTTCCCAAGTGCACACTTCCCATCCGACCACATCCCATTGGTTACCAAATTCCAAATTCGCAAGAAAGGGTCTGTGGCAGCCAACAAGAAGACCGACTTCAAGCCGGACTTCAAATCGGGTTCCTCTAGAAAAACCTAAAGGAATCGGTAATGAGCAAGAGAAAACAATGACGAGTGTCCATCACGGTGTTGACGCTAACGTAAGCGTTTTCAGTCCTTGCTTGATTACGTGTATTTTAGCTTTATAATAACATACTACTTTAGAAGACCTGCGTATGTAGTGGGGTGGGGGGAATTAGTCATTGAAAACGGTATTTTTCGACATACACTCGCCTAACACACGTAAACAATCCATATTTAGGAAACCAATCTCATGAGTATGTCGGGCGACTGTTTCCGAACAACCTGAACTATATAATGTTTTAAAATTCACCCTTCCCAAAGGTGTCTAGGTTGAAAATATCGTCATCAGTCCAATAGTTTATCCGAGTATTTTTCCGGCCTCTAATAGACTATATATACCTGCCACGTCTCTGAAAATAGTTGTGTCTACTTGAAAAAGTCAAAAGTAAAATATAGAACTTGATCATGTCCCTCTTAATTCCTACCGAAGTTGATTACAAGGATGCACATGGCCATCCCACCATTGAAGAAGAGTACCAGGCAGAGCTTGAAAGATTAGCAAATGAAGGTAACAAGGAATTCTCATGGGATTTCGAAGTTGTGCCAGGATTTTTCGTACAATCTGACCCAGCTACCAACGACTTGAAGTTCAGGTACACACAGGCCAATCTTGGACGGTTAAAGACGTGGGATCAGATCCAAAAAGACCTTGCATTGTTGAATGAGAATGCCAACGACAACGAGGTCTACAAGCTTATAATTTGTGCCAGACATGGACAGGGCTATCATAACATGATTGTGGAGAAGTATAGTCTTGACGCCTGGAACAAGAAGTGGAATGTTCTCGGTACAGATGGAGAATTGGTATATGGACCAGATGCCATGTTATCGGAGCTCGGACTTAACCAGGGTAGAGAGAACAACAACGTGTGGAAGGAGGAGATAGAGCAGCATGGAGCTCCAATCCCATCAAAGTTCTACGTCTCACCCCTTCAAAGATCCCTGTGGACTTGTGTGCTTACTTGGGATGGTTTGAGACCCAGTCATATCAACCCTGTGGTGACTGAGAACCTCCGAGAGACCATTGGACAGAACTTGTGTGATAAGAGATCGAGTAAGACGGTAATCTCCGAGAGATTCGGTCAGTATGGATTTGTTTTCGAGGAGGGATTTGAGGAGGAAGACATTCTTCATACCCCACGCAGAGAGACTGCTTTAGAACAGGCGGTGAGAACAAACCGTTTCTGTCAAGCATTGTTCGAGGAGGATTGGGATGAAAAGGCAGGTAAAGTCAACAAAGAGCTGGCTGTGAAGCATTCGTTTATCTCCACCACATCTCACGCTGGAACCATCAGATCTTTAATTATTGTGTTTGGTCACAGAAGATTCACCATTTCCACTGGCGGCATGGTTCCCATTGTTGTGAAGGCAACTAGAGTGGCTTGAATATTAGATAAAAATAGATAGATAGTTTTATACAATAATAGATAGTCTGTTACAAATAGTATAAGCACATAGAAAGTTTGTTGCGAATAGTATTTTAAACGATGAAAACATGAAATCGCTCTTTCGAGCAAGTAATAGACGTGGTCCAAGAAAACTCTATGAAATGAACTTGTCCCCTTTTACATAAAGAATTTAGTTACGATAAAGGTGGTTGATAGCGACAATTGTGCATTAATTAAACATAGGAGATATGAGTCCCGAATGATATACGATTGTTGAGCACTTTTCTGCGGTCATTATCTAGTCAATTATGTAAGTCAAGAGTAGAATTAAACAGTCTAATGGACACTGTCGGTCAGGACCAAAGCCTCATGCTTCTTAGCAGCCTCCTCATCGGTGCTTAAGTCATCCAAGTCATGGGTGATAGTTCCATTACCCATAGATCCAATATCGAACCCATGAGACTTCAAGTACTCAACAAAACGCTTGTCCTCGTGGTCGATAGCATCCTGGCCAATCGAAGGACCGAAGAAAAGAGCCAAGATAGCAGAAAAGAGACACAAAGAAGCCGAGACATAGAAAGCAGTAGTAATTCCTTTGTCTGAGTCTGCACCTCCGTTGTTTCTCAAGATAATTGGGAAAATGTAAGTACCCACAAAGGCACCAACTTTACCGATAGCAGCAGCGATACCATAGAACTGGCCTCTGATTGGAGTAGCAGAAGACTTGGCTGCCATGATACCAACGTTGTTACCGGGACCAAACTCTCCAAGAGTAAGGAAAATACCGTACACCACTACAAAACCAGCAATGTGGTGCTTCAAGTGGCTGTAACCAGCAGTCATACCGAAACCCACAACTGCTTGCAAGATAAGTCCAATAGTGATTGTGAGTCTGGGACCAAGGTAGTCGCAAACATAACCACCAATGAAGGAGCCAGGAATGTAGAACAAGTTGAACACAACGTTCCAGCCCCAGGCCTTGTAAATATCGTCACCAGGCAAAATCACTGAGAGAATATAGGAGGAATAAAGACCGAAAGAGTAGGCAGAGAAATCATAGATAAACCAGATAATGGAAATGACAGCCAATCTGAACCAGTAGAACTTGATCACAAGCCAATATGGGAACTTGGCCACAGACTTCATGTGGAGCTTTTCATAAGAATTAGAGTTCTTCATCTTTCTTCTCATGAAGAACAAGGAAAGCGGAGGGAACACACCCAAAGCCAAAGTGAGTCTCCAAATAACAGTCAAATGCTTCTCGGAAAATATCCACAACAACACCAAAGGAACAAACGAAGAGACAACAAAACCTGCATCAATACAGAAGTTGGTAAACCAACAGAAGTATCTATTTCTCTTACCTTCAGGCAACTGGTTGGCAAACTCGGAAGCAATCACCGAGGAGGTTGGGTACTCAGCACCAATAGCGATACCCAAGAAGAATCTGAAGGTGGTGATGGCAGCAAACAAGCCGTATGGAGTGTTCGACCACGTTGCCACGGCACAGAGAAGTGTGAATACAATAAGCATCACGTTGGCAACTAACATTCCACCTTTTCTGGCCAAATGGTCGGAGATGTAACCAAAGGACAATTGGCCAATAACGGTACCAGCAAAAGCAATTGAAGCGATATTGGAGATAGCGTTGGAGTTGGTATACTCCTTCTTGTACAAGAGGGCCAAACATGTGGTGACAGTTCCAATGGAGTTATTAACGTAACCATCGGAAAACAACCCAGCACCAGAGATAAATGCGGGCCACAAGTTCTTCATCTGCACCTTGTGGAGGGCCTTATCCTCTTCAGTTTCGGGTTTCTTTTTGTTGAAGCACATCTCCGCAGGGAGGCGCTCAATTCCTCCAAGGAACAACTGACGGAATGAGTGGGGTAAGTCTCTGGTGGCCATAGCAAGTTCAATAAGTTATCAGCAACAGACAGGAGTGATAGGTGACAGAGATGATAGTTGAGAGGCAGCAAACACTGGAAAACAAAAACGGCTGATGGCTGCAAAGTTTTGACCGTAGTCTAACAAGAACTTCTAGAAAATTGGTCATCAACAATTGGGTGGTTAGGTGCTCATATTTATATGCTACTTGGGGGGAAACGGTCTATCATGTTGCATGAGTTTCGAGAAGTGCCGCACGACTGGCTACAGGATTGCAACGTATTCCGCAGCAAACCAATATACCCTGCAGCACCATTATTCATCCCAAAAGATAGCTTATCGGATAGGATTGACACGGATAATTTGAACTAACAGGGAAGGACCTAGGGATGTGCGGTCAAAAGGTGAAAAAGGCGAAAAAAACCTCTCCGTCCTTCACTAATAACGAGCCTGTCACACTATGCTAAGAAATTCTTTTGCTGTCAAATCCTGCAAAAACGTGGGTAATATTGGTGTCAAGATATTTTTGGCATGTGCACTGCCGCGTGGCTGCGTTAAATATCGATCCACGTGTAGTGTCGTGGGACCCTATCAGACTGGTAGTAAATGATTTAATGGACCGTTAATCGAGAATACCAACGTGGGTCTAATCGACAGTAAATCGGTAGTGCCAACGTTGGTCATTTGCCGTGACTGGACTGGCGCTGGACATGCATGGATCACTAATTACCAATTCAGTGCTCGTGGGCCAGTTAGCTGAGATAAGCGACATTATATGAAGAGCTTGTGGAGTAGGCTCTACCGAGTGGGCACTACAGGGACCTCGTCTAGATGAGTTCTGTGTAGGTGGGCTTCGTATAGTGAATTTTGTGTTGGTGGGACCATGTGGAGTAGAGTCGATTAGTAGTTTTAAAGTAAGAGAAACTGAAGATGTTCAAATTTGGAGTTCATGCTCGAGAGCTCCAATGGTTGGGAAATATGCCAAGAGGGAGAAATTCTGACAGTTTCATATCAATAGTTGATTTCATCAATAGTTTGCCTACTTTCGACAAGGATTACATGCATTTTTTTTTTCGTTCCTCATGGTTAGCATGGGTGGATTTTCTGCATTGGGAAACAAAGGCATTATGTTCCCTGTGCCCACAGGACCAACGGTGAATAACTGGTCCGGAGAAGAGACAAATTGGGAATTTTTTTCACATCGAGCAGATGCAGCATCGTGCTTTGCACTTATCATATCATCTAAGTATACTGTTATCAACTTTCTGCCAAGTTTAATCATTGCGAATCGTACCTGTCTCTCATTCTCATAATCCTACTGGCTTCTCCTCCTTCCTAGATAAAAACTATATACTACGGTCACTCACCTATCTATCTAATCCCACTCTACCATATACTTCAAAGATTCTCCAGCCTTGAATGGTACAACCTGGATGGTGTCGTTGGCAATAACCTCGGCTACAACATTCTCTCTCTTCACCAACGAAACCGTGTCCTTGCACACCACATCGTCATCAGAGATTCCGTAGAATTTCTTTCCATGTTCGTTGACAAATCCACGCAACTTATCCAACTTTCCTGCTCCCTCAAAAACCTCTGCCAAGTACCCTATAGCATTGGACTGGGTGTACACTCCAGCACACACTCCTACATGTCTAGCCTTACCCTCAATAGGATGAGGAGCGGAGTCTGATCCGAAGAAGAAATATGGTTCACCCGATGTGGCAGCATCCACTAACGTCCGCATGTCCTCGGGCAACTTAGCCACTGGCTTGCAGAAGTTAATAGGGTTTCCGGCCCACGAATCAATTGTGAGAGAAAGGTGGTGAGCAGTAATGGTGGCGGCCACCTTGGCATTAGGGTTCTCTTTGTGGATGCCACGTACGGTATCCACAGCACTTTTGGTGGTGCAATGTTCCAAAATGATCTTCAAGTTGGGGAAATCCTTGGATAACTTGACCAACGCAGGAAGGAACAATGGCTCGGCATTAAGAACGGTGATGTCTTCATCTTTGGCAGGAGGACGCTCTCCGTGGAGGTTGAGAACCAAATCGTTCTCTTCAAGAGCCTTGAAGACGGGGTAGAAATCAGAAAAGTCGTTGGGATCCACTCCAGCAGCAGAGTTGGTGGTGACACCTGCTGGATAGCACTTGACACCGTGGATGGCGCCTTGTTTGGCGGCAGCATGGATGAGCTCAGGTGTTAAGTCCTTACACAAGTACAAACTCATCAAGAATGTTGTTTTCGGCGCAAGTTTTTGGAGACTCTGCTTGTATTCAATGACTCTTTCCAAAGTAGTCACTGGAGGTACCAAGTTTGGCATGACGTAGGCAATAGAGACACCACCCTCTCTGACGGTTGGGGTGATTAACTCCATCATCTTGCCATCACGAAGATGGACGTGCATGTCAGCGGTGATGCCAAGGTCGATTTTGGACATGGTGGAGAAGAATAACTTGTAGAGAGATTTCTCCAGATTTTGTGAGAATGTGCCGGAAGTCTGGAGAAAAAATCCTTAGATATAGGAACTGAGGATGTGACCCGAAGAAGTCTTAGTTGGGATAGTATTCTGGACTTTTTAAAAAAAATTATAATTATCGATATGTGTTTATTGGTAGTAAATCCACTTGACGATGAGTACTATCAGTATTATTCTTGGTAGACAGGGATGACATTCTCCAGATAACTATCTACTACCGTTGTGGTCGCAAAGATGTGCTTGAAGGTTGATTTCTCCACCAAAACAGTGAGTAAACGATGAATTTCTGTAGGAGTGAACTTTGTTTCATTGGAGCCAAATGGGCTTGCGAGCCATAAAATTATGTGGAAGGAACCATTCAGCTCCACTCTGTCTATAGGAGAATCATAAATTTCCTCATCTTGAGAAATCTTCTCGTAACGCTTACCTTCTTCAACTCTCCGGTAACGAAAAGCTTGCCGAACATTTCTCTTCTTTCCTAAAGATACTCCAATCACAGGTACTTGTTGTCAGTAAAATCTCATAAATTTCTGGGTTATACATACTTTGAATGTCCATGGGCTGGTACAAGGTGTCTCCTACAACCATAGAGCAGATCTCTTCAAATGCACCCAAATCCTTTCGTGAAACTTCAACGAATAACCTATCAGAATAAAGAAATTGCTCATTTCTTGAGATAGGTATTGCTCCAAGTCTCATTAGGTGTATTGGAAGCATTGAATCGCCAATCAGCGCCATTCTCCTCGAAACCTGAGATTCCATCTCTAAGACCTCTAGGAGATTCTCTCGGCTCCACCAGCACCATTTATAATATAATATGTGATCATGAGAGGATTGGCGACTCTCATAGAGCAAGTATTTATAAATGAGGCTTTCTTCATGAGAGGTTATGATTAATCTGGTGGATGGAGGTCCCCAATATGTAAAAGTAGGAGGCGAACAGGGGGGTGAAGCTGGTGTTTTACAAGACAGAGAGTGAAAATTTGACATTGATGAAGATTTGGGTCTTTTAATGTTCGAAAACTGGGATTGAGGAGAAATATATACAAATATGTAATCTGGGTGCAAAATGCGCCCATGTATATGAACATAAAGCATAACTGAAGCTGAACTTGGTTTACAAAAACAATACACATAGGCTCTTATCGACGATAGAAATGAGTATATGATAACTTTCCCAGGTTTGGGCATGTTTTATATTTGCAAGTTTCTTTGTTCCAAGGCACAACTCCCAATTTTTCAATATCCAACTCTAACATCTTGAATTAAATACTCACAAAATTTGTAAACCTATCTTTAAATTTACTTTCACTGTAAATAGTCATATTTCCCTCTAATGTCTAGTTCACCCTCCTCCTTTCATTGCTATCAGTCTCCACCAACTCTTCCTCTACCTTATCACCTCATCTCCAGTGTGCACTCATCTCGACATGAGCTCCATCTTTCTTCCCCATCTCCGAACAGGCTGGCATGTGGACCAGGCCATTCTCTCAGAAGATGATCGACTTGTGATTATTCGCTTTGGCAAGGATTATGACCGTCTGTGCATGATTATGGATGAGATTTTATACGGAATAGCAGAAAAGGTAAAGAACTTCGCTTCAGTTTACCTATGTGACATTGAACAAGTTCCAGACTTCAACGAAATGTACGAGCTTTACGACCCGTGCACAGTGATGTTCTTCTATAGAAACAAGCACATGATGTGTGACTTTGGTACGGGAAACAACAACAAGTTGAACTTTCCCATCGACAACAAGCAAGACATGATCGACATCATCGAGACCATCTACAGAGGTGCCATCAAGGGAAAAGGTTTGGTGGTGAGTCCTAAGGACTACAGCAGTGTGAGGACTCGGTGAAGAGGTTGAAGCTGTGGGCTAGATGGGTTTTCTTCGTGCCATAGCCTAGGTATACCAAAGCGCAGGCACTTGATGGAGAACATAAACAGAGAATACAGAGACAAAGATAGCGTCATCTGTGACTAATAGGAATGTATGAGCTCCAGATTCTGCTGATTGTGATGAGGGATTTCTTTTTCACAATATGATAGTGGGGTTATTTGAATCGACAATCATGGTCTACTTGTCAATACTTTCGCTCGTAACAGCCACTACAATGTATGAGTTCAAAAAATGCATTCCATGAGTGCTTTCTTAGGTGTTCTATGAGCTCTCTGATTGCCTTATGAATTGGCTTGTGAGTTCATTCTTGGGGTTGGTGTCTGGTTTAAGGACATTACGAGATCCATGTCTTAGATTTTCACTTATCCAGTCATCACCTCATCCATATCTGTAACTTTAGGAATTAAATATCAAGGAAAATATTTTATCCGTACCTACCCATTCTACATTCAATTATGGTTCGACATTCCACTTCTATGTCTTTTTACTCTTGAACCTCGTTCTGCGAATAGAAAAAGTTCACTCCCAACAACTTGGAGTCGCCTCCATGCTTTTTAATCCAATCACGGACTCCTGAGCCCGGAGTTCCAGTGCCCCACGTAGGTCTATCTGGTGGAGCCACCAAATTGGCCTTAGGATCCTGCTTATACAACAAAAACACATATCTGTGCTTCTTGGTGTACTCCGGAGGGCCGGCACCCTCGTACTCCACAAGTTCATTGCCCTTAGACAAGTCCAAAATCGTCGACAAAGAGTCCAGCGACTCCAGATTGTTGGGATTCAAGTGGAGATCGGTGACGATCCAATGGCAATATTCTGACCACTTGTGATCCCAATTGGATGGTGCATCTGGGTCCGTCAAAATCAACGTAAAACGGTCCTCTGATTCGATCAGCAACTCGGGCTCCTGGCTCGACGAGTTCAAGGTGAATTGGATCTTGGGTCTCTCCTGGGTTTCGGAAACCTTCAAGGTGTTGCCCATGGTCACAAGTGCGCTGGGGCTGTACTCAATTGTCAACAAGCCATGAGTGTCGAACTTGTCAACCACTTCGGGCACGATTTTGTGCTTGGTGTAGGCCTCATCCAACAGCTGGGAAATAGTCATCAAATTCATGGCTGGAATGATGGACAATTGGGAAAGTCTGGAGATATGAGCAAGTCTGGGGGAAATTGGGAAAAGGCGACGGGATTGATATGTTGTAGCACGAGCAAATGTGATCAACATGAACCAAAATGGCCTTATATACCAAAAAAGAGGTGATAGGGGGTGAAGATATCATGAGAGAGGCCATTTAGTCTGTGTGCACGGCCTGTGGGGAAATTCCGTTTCTCTCCGATAGTAATTAGTCAAGATAAGAATTGCTGACCTAATCTTGTTTTGAGATTCATGTCGAGTATTTCTTATAAATTCTGGCGATTATTGGCAATCTACTGTTATTTACGACTTCTTTTTTTTCATTCCAAATCTCCAATCATAGTAATACAAGTAGCAACCATAGGGTGCTTAGTAAGGGCACTTGACACGATGCACAACGATGTGAATATTGGGGTACGTCATAACTTGAGCATAGAGAGAGATGGTGAAACGGAAAGTGGAAATCCAGTGTGGATGTGTACACAAAGGATCAATCGGGTCCCAGATATTCACAATTGCACCTCGAGTGACAAGTGATCAAAAACACTTCATGTCCTGTAGGTGTCAAATTATGTCAAGTGCGTTAAGTGCGTGAGCGTAACACCGAGTACATCAAGAAGGCCCAGTGATATCAAGTTAAGCATCATCTTCTCAGTCATTAGTAGTCTGACACTGATAGATAGCACGTTAAGCGTTATGCGTATCCGAACCCACCTAGGGATGTGACTGATCGTTAGGGTACTGGCCATGAAAATTCTCTAGTTCCCCAGATTTCATCAATGGCCTTATTTACAAACGTTCACTGAGTTGTAGTACGCAATCACGTTTAAGCAAATTCTCTCGATTCTGAATCCTGTCTTATTCCTTTCCATCTGATTAATCTTCTTCCCTTACTCGAGCTAAGTTTCCAAATTCTCTCCGACCTCTCTGCCCACCCCAAGTCCAACCTCAGCTATTCGAATCTCCAACACTCCAATACTCTCTCAGCAATCCAACTACTCCTCCGGTCACCCACAACTAGTAGTTATTAGAATAGCCAGAGTAGCCCTCGAATTCATACCCTTCCTCTTCGCCTTCTTTCTTTTCATGCTTCTCTTCCTTCACTTCCACCTGTGGAATGGGCGCCAGACTATTTCCTGGAATGTTCGATACCATGGGCAGGCCCTGAGTGGCAGGCAGCTGGTGCCCCAGGGGCGTCTGGACAGCGCCAGCAGGATGTGCGGGACCCCGAAGAGGTGGGGCGTGCATTCCTTGCTGGTGGAGTAGGTGGTGCAGTTGACCTGGTGTGTTTACGTAGCTACCAGTTCTAGACTGAGGAGGGAAAGGCTTCTTGGGCTTCTCTTCCTCACGTGGAACCACGTCGATCAAGAAGTCAAACATGTCACTTTTTGTCAACGCGGCTGCAATGTCTGACTTCTGTAGCGTTCTCCTCTTGTTCTCTTCTGCATGGATCCATGCTCTCATGGTCAATTCGGTGATGAACACATCACAGCCCTTAGCAAATAAAATGGGCGCCTCCGCACTGATCATACGCACATCCTCATCGGTTTTCATCACCTTTTTGATTCTTGCAAGCGGCAATTGGTGGTTCTTAAAGTCATGCTCATCGTGCTCAATCGAGTTGATCGTCTCCTGCCAATATTGCATCATCATATCGTGGTTTTTACCTACAAGCCCCTGACCAACGTTGCTGAACACTCCGCCTGGTTGTCCCTGTTGCTGCTGCTGTGCTACCGCCGCATCTGCTGCTGCCTGAGCTGCTAAAAGTTCTTCTTCTTCCACCACCGGGTGTCCGTGCTGAACTGGCACATCTTGTGGTGGAGCAGCGTGAGCATCAAACTGTTGCTCGTCTACGCTTCCATTCTCCTGTTCTTGGTTCAAGTGGGATAACTCTTCGTCATCCAAGTATCCGGTGCTATATTCCATGTAGGTTGTTCAAAAAGTCTGTGTTTCGAGTTATTGAAGCTGATATTGCTTTGCTGTGAAATTTCAAATATCACTTGGGAAGGGAATTAACGATGTCGTGGTCGTGGGTTCCTCTTGGTGGGAATCTCTGTGTCTGTAGGTGGACAATTATTGTTGATTGAGTAGTAGAAGGTTGTGCATTTTGGTGAAGAGTTGGTGCGAAGTTCGGGGGTTTCCTGCCGGATTACATCCGAAGTCGATCATTGACGATGGGGCTCATACTGAAGAGAGAACAAAAAAAGCCAAGGCCAATAGAAAGGGTTCCAATAGGGTTTATGGTAATCCAATGATTTATCTCGATATTTCAATGTTTTGAAACATTTCTCTTATTTCAAAATTTTGTTACTCTTCATTCTTTTCTTGCATTACTCTTCATCTGTTTTTTGTCTCTCATTATTCTCGGTCGAACTCTCATATCCTAACTTCTCGTCTCTCTCTGTCACATCTCCTTTCGAATTGACTAAATCGTCCAGTCACGACGGAACTTAAGATACTTGTACGTACTCTGTGGTCCATTCATTCCCATGGCCAAAGGATGGTAGTACCAGAATCCTCCAACAACCCCCACAAATGCCAATGCAAATACTGGATACTTGATATAAAAAGGTGTTCGCCGGGCAATATAATACTCCATCAAATATCCAGATACAAATATGGCAAAGTAAATGGCTGGCGCATAATGGTGTAAGTATGTGACACGGCCCATCATTACAAAGGGAAGGTAATGTAAGAACCACCCAGCCAACGGAAGCACACCCGCAGACAAAAGGAAGCCCCAATTATCTCCGTAGACGCTTAAGTCTACCTTCTGGCGCTGCCACTGTAAGAGGACCCATACTATAGTCAATGTAGCAAGAGGAAGACTGATGGTCGAAAAGAGTGTCACGAACGGATGTCCAATGAGGAAGTAACGATAATCTCTGTTGCTCCACGAACCCATCCGTAAGCCCGACTTCAAAATTGGCCATTCCCACCATTTCGATGCCAATTTGTCGAAATGGTCTGGGTCTGGAATCAAGGCGTTGTTGGAGGCCATCATACCATAGTTTAGCAACACAAATTCCTTCCAGAACTTGGGTTTGGGTGCAACATATGTGATGTTCGGCTTTGGCAACTCGTCGTTGACGTGGTCTTCCACGTTCCACCAAGTGCTTTTATCGTTTTTGAGGAATGAGTGCTTGCACACGACTTCTCCCTGTTGGAATCCCCATGCTGGGTATGAATAGCCAGTGGTGGCCAAGTAGCAGCCGAGAACTTTATGTCTCAAACGGAAGTTGGTCGAGATCGGATGAATCACTTCTGGGTCTTCGTCTTGGAACTTGCGAGATGGAGATTTGTACTGACTTTGTATCTCTACAACCCAATCGTCCTTTTTGTCGTGAATGTCAATTCCTCCGTAACAGGTAGCCTCATATTGACCCTTCAGAACGTGTGCAGCAATTGGGTGCGAGTGGAGGAAACACCCAGTTTGCTTGTGGGACAATCTGATGGTGTCGCCGTCTCTCACCAATGTTTTGTAGTCAAGAACATATTCCGGATGATCTTCGTCATAATCAAGGGTAGCATATCTATTCTCATTCTCCATGGCATCCAATCCAAACTCAATAAGAAATTCGTTGTTGTTGTCCTTGAAGCCGTACGTGGTAATCTGCTGCTGGCCAGAGCCTTCTGGGTATTTCAGCCGATGCGAATGAAGCAAGTTTGGAGACAAGCCCTGAGATCTCAAAGAAACCAACGAGCCAAATGCTACAGATCTTGGGCCATTGTAAACCTTATTTCCTTCCAAAGATGCCTGGAGAAGGGTGGAAATAGACCCATCGCCTGGTCCAGATTTGCTCAACACTGCGAAGTGTACCTTGAATGCGGCTACATAGATCAGGAATGGGATCAAAATGAGGCACACGATTCTTGCAAGCCAATGAAGCAAGTACTTGGGCCACGAGAGGTGGTATTGTTTTTGGGAAGGAGGCACCGATGTTTGGAAGAAACGAACCCCCAAATCGTAAATAGTGTACATTCCAACCAAAAGAGTTACGAAGAGACCCACCCATTTCACTGAGCACACACATCCAATTGATACACCAGTATAGGCCAACCATGCCACGCCTCTTTTGGAAAGCAATTTGTCGTTCTGTCTGAGGGTGTGGATCTTAATAAGGCCAAAAAAGGTAGACACGGTGAAGAGAAGAAGCATGGAGTCCAAGAGAATAAACTTTGACAAAGTCAACGACAACATCTCAAACGCCACCAGCAACGAAACAAACCACGTGGTGAGCTGCGAGAAGCCCAATTCCATCGCCGTGAAGTATGCTAGAGGCGTGCAAAGGATTCCAAACACACAATTGAAGATTCTCATGAACACAATGTTGTGTTCGGGAGGGAATGACTTTCCACTTTCAAACTTGAACGAGCCATCGAATTTGGCCAAGTAGCCCGAAAGACCCACCAACAACTTTCCCAAGGGTGGGTGAACATCGAAGTAGAATTCATGTTGAAGGTAGTATGAACCAAATTTTCCGAAGTGGGCCTCGTCCCATACAACACGCTTGCTATCACCAATTCCATATAAGCGAACAAATCCAGCCACGAGCGTCAATATCAATGGATTAACAAAGTATTTCAAGTAGTACACGTAGTTTGGATGTTTAGAAGGTTCATCGAGCGAGAGTGACGAGGTTTGCTGGATGATTTGCGACAACTCCTCGGATTCACCAGCATTGACAGGAACTTTTCGACTTTTCAATGTGGATGTAGCCGGTTGTGACACGGCTGAACTGTGAGCCCAATCCGACATTGGAGTTGAAGTTGACGAATGTGCGAAATAACAGGTGGAGGTTGTAGGTAGGAGTAATTAGTGAGGTGGAGAGGGAAGGGGAAGTTACGAAGATACTGGAAAATAATGGATGAATGAACTTGTATTGGAAGATTTTGAGTTAAAATTCTGATTAATTATTGGAGATGGAGTAGTTATTGATTTTTCTTGTCTGTGGGACAAAACATTGACAACATTTCAACTGCTGTTGTTTTCTCTTCAATTTTATGGTTTCGCAGCCAGAAGCTTGGAAATGGTGGAATGGGTCTCAGATGAAGTATCAGTTGTTCTCATGAGCAATCAACCTAGATGACCCTGCTGAAAAGGAATATAATAACTCCACAGTTAACATTGAACTTTGCAATGCATTGAACATACCATACAACATTCTTGTAAATTCAGCCGAAATACGTATTAGTTCTGGCTGGGGGGAACTTGGAAAGTTCATGGCAATTAACTGAGTTTTGGAGGATTTTACGCTCTGGTAAGCCTTTCGTTCCTATATTAACCACATTTCGTCATACATTGATCATTTCCTCTCTAACGTACACTGAGAAGGCTAGCAATTGGAAACATAAAGCATACAGCCATGTTACTGATAACTGTGCTTAGAATAGATCAAGTACTTCAAACCAAATGTTTGAACCAACCAGAGTAGCAGGCTGAAGTAGCCAACTTAAAGAAGGAATTACAATAACCAAACAAAATATTCAACTAAAACTAGCAAATTCTTCAATCAACAAACATAACCAACCAACATACAAATACATGACTCAACTAGAATAACCTAATAGGGTAGCTAACAACAATAACCGCACATAAATCATGCAGCAAGTTTCCCGTTTATGATTGTCCATTGGAGACTGTATGCCACCAACCTTGTTTTACCAACCTCAGGACTGTCTCTATTAATCAATCAATGCGTGATGAAAACATCTACTCAAAGATTCTTTGAAACTCAAAACGTATCATTGATTGCTGGATTCTTTTTCGTTTGTAACGTCTTTCAAGTACGGCTGAATGACTTCCTATTTATTCAGAAGTTATGGCACCAAGTAGATTCGAATCCACCACGAGCACTTCCCAATTTTTTCTTCTACATCGCTATTTTGTTTCCGTTTCCAATTTCCAAGTTGCTGTGTTTTCATTTTTCGGTTCAGTTTTCTCCAGTTTTAGGGCAACTTCCAAAATCAATGATTTTGACGTCTTAAATCCGTCGTATCGCCGCGGCTTCTGGAACATTAGAATTTGAACTAAAAAAAGAAACCTTCATGACATCACCGGAATCCTTATTTCCACAATTCTTTAACAATACATTGAACAATCCCGTTGGATATCCCAAATAAGGTTTTATTCGCAACCTCGGCAATTTCCTCATAACCCCCTCTAAAAATCTCAGTGTAATCTCCCATATCATATACCCCAAGATAAATGTTCTCCACCTTCTTTCCTGCGAGAGATGACTCGGATTCTCGGTACGGAGACCCGATCACTTAAGCCTCTTCCTCCGCGCCAGAATGGCCATAAACCAGAACCAGACAGAGTTTATTGACAAATACATGAAAATGTAGTAACTCATCTTCCTGACAAATGATGATGAGAACCCATATCCACGGCTACCCAGAGATTCCAGCACTTTAAGTTGTACCCCATCAAGACTGACAAATGATGCGCCTATAGTGTAATCTCGGCTGTGTGGCCCAATTAGGAAGTTTCGGCCGCAAATAATCTCCATGGGTGTAGCATAAATTTCCCCATTGGGCACGACCTCCGCACCGACTTAGTAATTTGTATCCAACATATATAGCAAGGTTTCCAATAGGTGACAGGGACGAAATCATATTCAAAACAAACTTTTCATAGCTTTTTGACGCACACATAACTATTTTGCCGACTTTGAAAATGAACAAGGAAACCAGTTCAGATAGCTACGGTCGGAGTCTGAGATCCAGCTCAGATCTCCACAGACATACCTCCAATGACAACCATGGAAACAGCGTTCACAGCTCGGATGACCAGGATGTGCATGTTTTCACGGGCCATGACGACGCTATGCAACCCGCCACTCGGGAACTCTCCAGAACACAGACCCTCTTGAACAAAGTTTCCTCACGAATCTCGTTTTTCAACGAGAGACTCAATGCTGAAAGAATCAGCTTATCGTGGAAGGTGTTGGGTATATATGGAATCATGGGATTCTTCATCTTGGCCATTTTCTCCATCTACTGGGGATCCATATATCGTCGTGAGTACCGCTACAAAAACCTTCGTATGCTTGTGGTTATTGAGGACGAAGATACCGTCAATGGAATTGCTCCGATTATCGGCGAAACGATCAGATCAATATTGGCAACACCTCCAGCAATGGCATTGGGTAAGTGGCTCATCCAGAATACCACTGAATTTAATGCATTGGCACAACGGCACAACAATTCTGTCTTTGAAGAGATTCAAAGACAAGTGCACCACCAGCACTACTGGTCGTCCATCTACGTGCCTAGGAACGCCACGGCTGGGCTTTATGAGGCAATTCTTGCAGGAGATGTCTCCTATAACGTTTCTGCCAACACTGCCATCTCATATTATGAGACGGGGCGTGATTTCTTGAGTATGAACCAGTATGTGACTCCAAACGTGCAAAGAATCCAGTCCATGTTCTTAAGACACCAGCAGAACATCACCTCCGCTATCTTGGGCAATTCTGACCTCTCACAAGTTTTTAATAACCTGAACTCGTTGACAGTGGCTGCTACACCAATGGAATGGACCTTCATGGATGGAAGACCTTTCAAGGATCCCGTTTTACTTGCTCCATCGCAGGTGGGTCTCATTTACATGATCATCATCACGTTCTTCTCCTTCAACTTCTTCTCGGATATCCACCAGAGTGTGGCCAAGATGGGTATCAAGATCCCCCATCTTGTGCTTTACAGAATCCTCTCCGCCATCTTGAGTTTCTTTGTCATCAGTTTCTTCTACAGTTTGGTAACGTTAGTCTTCCAAGTTGATTTCACCCGCACTTTTGGCCATTCGGGTTTCATTGTTTACTGGATGACCAATTTCTTGACCATGTGGGCCGTAGGAGCCATGAATGAAGCCATGGGTATGGTGTTCATCATGTTGTATCCTCCACTCCTTGGATTCTGGATGTTGTTCTGGGTCATTGTTAACATTTCGCCCACTTTTGCCCCATTGGCACTTAGTGCCAAATTCTTCCGTTACGGTTACGGTATGCCTATCCACGCTTCGTACGAAATCACGAAGGTGATCTTCTTCAACACTTATAAGGGAGCCTTGGGAAGAAACTACGGTATTTTGGTGGCATGGTGTGTGATTGCCAGTGTATTGTTACTAGTGGTATTTAAGAAGTTTGGCCAAGTTATGGGTGGTCGAGCAGCTGCTCAGAGAGCACAAATTGAGAAAGAATTGAATGAGAAGCGTGCTAGAGATGAAGAGGGAGAGATTGACTTTAGCTAGGTTTCCATCTTATGAAGGCAAAAATCGTTTGTGCCGATTGTGAAAGACTATTTTGGGAGTATAGAAGTAATTGTGGGGAACTATAAAGAGTGCATCGAGACATTGAGACATTTAAAGCATTAGATGAAAATGCTATAATATAATTAGGAATCAGTCAATGATCTCAGAATAATAGAAGACATTTGCAAGCTTAAATTGACTTTGCTCTACTGTAGATATTGTTTATCAACTATTTCATTGAGTATCTCAACCTTCAAGAGTTTCCTTTCGCATTAGCTCATTTCTCTAAACACCGCGCGACATTTTTATTTTGGTACTGTATGTAGCACTATTTACCTAGTGATTCGATGTTTCCAACCACCCATTCTCTCCAGATTTTCAACCTATTCTGCTTTTTATTCGACTTATTCTACTAATTGGGCCTATTAAACTTATTAAATCTTGACCACGTGATACATATCAATAAGCTCTAAACATCTGATCCTCCATAATGTCCCATTCCAATAGGGAAGATATCCGTGGACAGCTTTCAGATATCCAGCGGAAGCTTTTTGGAGCCAGCAAGGATCGAGCACAAAAATCCATAGTTCCGCCTGAAGGCTCACGTCCCGCTCGCAACCCTGCGTCGGTGTCAGGGCCAGGTCTGAGCTCTGCGGCCGGAGGTTCGCTTCTGAAGAAACCGGTAGCAACTTCCAACTATTCCAACCGCAATACATTGATACCACAGGCTCCGCCTGCGTTGGGCCCCGAGCTGAAAGGCGGTGACATGAACTTCATGGTTGATTTGAGTGAGAATTTGCTTTTCGAGTGTAGAAGATGGCGTGCCGACAACGCTAAATTGAAAGCCAAGTTGAAGAGTCTGTATGATGAGATTGCTCAGTACAAGAGCGAGATCGTGGCCTTGACAAACTCCCAGACGTTCGCTCTGAGTCATGAGACAACTTTAAAGGACAAAAACTGGGAATTGGAGACAAACGTTACCGTGTTGAACGAACAGTTGGAGTCTCTTCGTTTGGCCAATGAGAAATTGGTCAAGTCTCACAACGAGTCCACGCTTCGCATCTCTGCTCTCCAGCGTGAGAACGACGAGATGCTGTTGAAAAACTCCGAATTGGCCACGGACTTGCACCACGTTCAGGATCAATACAATCGGGAGGTGACCGACTTTAATTCCCGAATTGAAGGTCTCAACGACGAGAACGATACATTGCACCAGCAGCTTTCTGAATTGAAGGCTGCAGCCGGGAATGAAGCCAGGAAACTGGCTTCAGATGACGACTTCGTTGAAGTAAACCCAACTGCTGAAGATACCACTGATGAGCCTTTGGACTTGGATAGTATCCTCCAGGATACATCTGATATCGCACAACCATCTGAGATCGACCCCAACAATTCAGACTTGATGGTGGAAACACTCAAGGCCAACTTGGACCACTCTAACAGAACCATTGCCAAGCTCAGAGCAGCTCTCGTGAAATTGAAGTTTGACAGTCCATACAAGGACAGTAACAAAACACCAAAGACGAAAAACTTAAAATACAAGGAGTTTATTGCTCCCGCAGCAGAAAGATCTATTTCTTATCTTTCACCAGCCAAGAGAAATTCCAAATTCATCATATTGGATCACGCAGATCCGGAAGACCTGAACGAAAATGACCTGAATGATAAATCTCCTTCATCCGCCAAATGGCCGCAGGAAGAAAACTGGGAGGACTTCATTGGCGATGACATCGACGCCACTCCTTCCAAGCCTTCGCGTCGTATCATAGATGATGATGATGATGACGGAAAGAAGAGTTTGTCCCTGGAGAGTTCTGTCGAGAAGAATACCACACATACCTCGTACTTGCCAGATTCAGACTATTCTGACGAAGAAGTCGGTTCTGCTGTCAGAAACAAAAGACGTGTGCTCTCGCAGGAGCTATCCAAGGCTGCTGGTGCTATCACAGAACAGCAGGTCAGAGAGTTTGCAGAGGAAAACAACCTAGTGTTGCTTTCGCTGGAAACGTACTCCAAACTTGAATATAATGACGTTGAGGAGATTCCGCTTGATAGACTTATCAATGTGGTTGAAAACAAGGGCTTTGTATTGCTCAGTAAGCTGGAGCACAGCGATCTCATTGATGAGAAGAGCATGCAGCAGAGATTGGAGGCTCATGGTATGGTGACGATACCATCAGAGGAGTATTCCACTATTCAAAAGAATTCTGAGAAGTACGAGCATCCAGACTTCTCTTATCTTTCTGAGAAGTTGAAGGCATCTGGGCACGAACCTGTAGAAGCGAGCTATTTGGCATCCCTCAAGGAAAATGAGGCGAAGTACCAGTCTCCCTCTGAATCCTACTTACGCACGAAGTGTTTGGCTGCCAAATTACATCCACTCTCTGAAGACGAATACTCTCATCTCAAATCGGTTGAAACTGACTATGATAGGCCCTCCAAGGATTACCTTACTACCAAGGCAAACGAGATGGGATTGATTGTTTCTTCATCTAAATTTTATGACGAGTTGGTCAAAAGGGCCGATAACCCATCCAAGGATGATTTGACAAATAAGGCAACTGCAATGGGCTTCACAATGATTACCAAGGACGAGTATTCGGACCTATCCACTCCATCCATCGAGTCGTTGTTCAAGCAAGCCAAATCTTTCAATCACACGGTGTTGCCTCTGCTGGAGCATGAGACATTGCGGACTTTGGCTCATGAGCCTCCTCTTGAGCATTTGATGACTAAATCGGCAAGCCATAATCATGTCATGGTCTCACAAGACGATTTCAACAAGTTGGCCGATGACTCTTTGGACGCCGTAAAGAAGAAAGCAGCGGAGTTGGGTTGCACCTTGTTGAGTATCGAAGACTTTGATTCTTTACATAAATTAGCTTACTCTCCAACAATTGAGCAATTGAAGGAAAGAGCAAAGGGTTACACAGTTCTTCTGGGAGAGGAATATGATAAACTCAGAAAAGCGGCGAATGCTCCAAGTCTTGCTGATATTCAGAAGCATGCAGAGAATAATGATCTCGTCACCCTTTCCACTTCGGAGTACACAGAGCTATTCAACCAGGCCAACGAGCCAACCGTCGAGCACATCAACGCCAAGGCTGGTGAAAGGTCGCTTGAAGTTATCAAGTCTTCCGAGCTTGAGAGACTTAGAAAGAACGCCGAAAATCCAGACCTTGACCATCTCACCCAAAGGGCTGATGCAATGGGACACTCGATAGTGGAACTGGACAAACTTGAAGAATTGGAGAAAACCGTCAAGACTCCAACTCTCGAACACATGACTTCGAAGGCTAAGCAATTGCAAATGCGCCTTGTTCCTGTTGATGAATACGATGCTCTTTTACACGAGAAAGAGCTGCCCTCTCTTGATTACTTGAAATCAAAAGCAGATGGCCACGAGCATGATATTATATCCAAAGAAAAATTGAATCAGTTGCACAATCCAACAGTTCATGAATTGCAGCTGCTTGCTGAGAAGTTAAATCAGTCTATTATTGAAACTACGGAACTTGAGAAACTTCAGAAATCGGTTAACGATCCAACCTTGGATGATTTGAGAGGAAAGGCTGAAAAGCTAGACTATACACTTGTGGAACAAGCTGTATTCGACAAACTTCAAGTAATGGCGAACGAACCCTCTGTTGCGCACCTAAGAAGCATTGCATCCAAACTGGGATATGCCGTTGTTGAAGAGAATGAGTTGTCGAAATTAAAAGAACTCGCGCACGAGCCACCTCACGAACACATTGTGTCCCGTGCAGAGGCTGTAGGCTTGAAAGTCATTCCTACTGACGAGCACGACAAATTGGTCCTTTTAGCAGAATCACCAGATATTTCACACCTTTCCAATATGGCAGGGAAGCATGATCATGTTGTTATCGGCAAACTGGATTACGACAATCTCAAGAGTATTGTCGATGAACCGTCGATCGATCACCTAATGAATAAGGCAGAATCTCAAGGGCGCGTACTTGTTAAGAAGGAAGACTTTGAGCATCCATCTCGTGAGTATTTGGAGGAAAAAGCAAAGAACAAAAACTTAGTATTGCTTTCTACAGAAGATCATGACAACATGAGGCTGCAACTTGAGCAGCCTACTCGTGACTATTTGGAGAAAAAGTCGAAGAATATGAACATCGTATTACTTGATTCTGACAAGCACGAGAATTTGCAGAGACAAGTTGAGCTGCCATCTCGTGAGTACTTACAAGACAAGGCCAAGCTTCACAATATGGTTGTTATGCATTCTGATGATCATGAATCCTTGAAGAAGCAAGTTGAGCAACCGTCGCGTGACTTCTTGGATGAAAAAGCAAAATCACAAGGCTTGGTTCTCGTCTCGGCTGATCACCATGATGAAATGAAGAAACAATCTGAAAATCCATCTCGGGAGCATTTGGAAGACAAGGCGAGGTCTCAGAATTTAGTCGTCATCTCATCTGAAGTTCATGACACGTTGAAAAAGCAGGCTGAAGACCCATCTCGTGAGCATTTGGAGAACAAGGCGAGATCCCAGAATTTAGTCGTCATCTCATCTGAAGTTCATGACACGTTGAAAAAGCAGGCTGAAGACCCATCTCGTGACCATATAGAGGCAAAGGCAAAAGCACAGAATTTGATCGTCCTTTCTTCCGATGATCATGATTCTTTGAAGAAGCAAGTGGATTTTCCATCTCGTGAATACTTGCATGATAAGGCGAAGGCTCAGAATTTAGTTGTTCTCACTTCCGATGATCACGAGGCTATGAAGAAGCAGTTGGAACATCCAAATCGCGAATACTTGGAGGATAAGGCTAAGGACAACAATTTGGTTGTTGTTGATTCTGAAAGATATGATACCTTGTCCAAGAGCTTCGAGCAGCCTTCCAAGGACTTCATTAAAGAAAAGGCATCTGTGCATGGCTTGATTCCTTTACCAATTGAGGAGCATGAAAAGTTGGTTCAGACGTTTGAAAACCCATCAACGGAACATATTCAGAAGTCTGCTGGAGCTAAGGGTTTGACTGTGATTCCACATACCGAGTATGAGAAGTTGAAACGTGAGGCCAGAGATCCGACCCAAGAAAGCGTTATCGCCAAAGCCCTTGGTCTTGGACTTACTGCTGTCGCTACCGCTGAATTTGCCACAATGAAGAGAATGACCACCAATCCTACAATTCCGGAACTCACACTGGTTGCTCTAAAGTCAAATCACCATGTAATTCCAGTTCCCGAGTACGAATCGTTGAAGAAGCTTGCCTATAGTCCTTCTGTTGAGCAGATACAAAAACATGGTGAAAAGCATCAACATGTTGTGGTACCAAAGAAAGAGATCGAGGAGCTCGAAGGTCTCGCTTACAAGCCTTCAATCGAGCATATCCAAAGTAAGGCTAAGGACCTCGACAGCGTTGTTGTGCCTAAGAGCGATTACGAATCAACTACCCTACTCGCCCAACGGCCATCGATAGACCATATCAAGGAGAAAGCAGAGAATTTGGGATACGAGATTTTGCCAAAACAGGACTTGGTCGACTTGCAATCGCTTGCACAAACACCACCGGTAGACCATATTGTGTCGATAGCTTCAAAGCAGCATGACCACGCTGTCATTCCTAACTCTGAATTGGCTAATTTGAAACTGTTAGCGCATGAACCTTCGGTGAATCACTTGCAGAAGGTTGCCGTTAAACATGGCCATGTGGTTGTGCCTGCGGTTGACTTTGATAATCTCAAGAAGACTGCGGAGTCACCTGGAATTGAGCATCTCCAACAGAGGGCCATCGCTCAAGACCACTTGGTTATTTCCAAATCAAAGCATGAGAAATTGTCCGAACTTGCATATTCCCCGGATGTAACTCATATCCAGTCGGTAGCAAAGGAACGCAATCTTACTACTTTGAGCGAGGATCAACATGACCAGCTTGTAAAGTTGGCGCATAACCCAGAGGTTGAACATGTCAAGACACATGCTGAGAGGTTGGGATTGGAAGCTGTGGATAAAGACGAGTTGCTCAAGATGAAGAGAACTATCGAGGATCCAACTTTGGATTACCTCACGCATCATGTGGCCTCGCATGGATACATTGCAGTTCCAAGCAAGGAATTCGAAACCCATCTCGAACATGAAAAGAGAGCTAAAAACATGAAACTCGTTCCAAACGAAGAATATGACAGATTGAACGGTATTTGCACTGATCCTCTGCTCGACTTCTTGAAAGAGAAAGCACAGAAATATGATTCATCTATTATTGAGAACTCCAAGCTTGAGAAGTTAAGAAGCATTTCCAGTGATCCAAGTCTAGACTTCTTAAGTGAGCATGCTGAAGCCAGCGGTTACAGGTTGGTGAAGCACACGGATTATGATGATTTGAAAACATCTGTTGAGCATCCTTCGAAAGAATACTTGGATAATCAGGCTTCGCTGCTAGGCTTGAAGTTGGTTGAACAAAAGAAACACGATGACATGTCCAGTTTAATGGAGCATCCAACTAAGGAGTTTTTAGAAGAGAAGGCTGATGTCCAGGGTTATAAGTTGGTCGAACAGAAGGATTATGATGAGATGACTAATCTTCTTGAACATCCAACCAATGAGTTCTTGAGCGCAAAAGCTGCTTTGGGAGGTTTCAAATTAGTGGACCAAAAGGAGTTTGATGACATGGCAACCTTGGTGGACAGTCCTTCCACTGAATTCTTGACTGAAAAGGCTGCTACTCAAGGATACAAATTAGTTCAGCAGAAGGAGTTCGATGAGATGAGCGAGATAGTAGAGAATCCATCAACCAAGTTCTTGACCCAGAAGGCTGCTTCTGCGGGCTTCAAATTAGTTGACCAAAAAGAATTCGATGATATGGCCACTTTAGTGGAGAGTCCTACCACTGAATTTTTGTCTGAGAGGGCAGCTGGTCAAGGCTTGAAGCTAGTTGAACAGCAGAGCTACGATGAGATGATTAGCACTGTGAAAAAACCGTCGACAGAATTCTTAATTGAGAAGGCGCTTTCACAAGGTTATACCTTAGTTCCGAAGAAAGATTACGATGATATGGTCACTCTTGTTGAGCAGCCTACCACTGAGTATTTGACTGACAAGGCTATGTCTCGAGGTTACGCTTTAGTTGATAAGAAAGACTACGATGAGATGACAGTCGCGTTACAAGACCCAACCACAGAGTTCTTAACTGAAAAGGCGGTGTTGCAGGGTTATACTTTGATTCCAAAGAAAGAATATGATGAGATCACAGCCACCGTGGAGAATCCTTCGAGGGAATTTTTGGTTGAAAAAGCTGAGAATAGTAAGTTGACCCTTATTCCAGTGGAAGAATTGGCAAATCTCAAGAACCAAGTTGAAAAGCCGTCATTACAGTACCTCCAGGAGAAAACCCTCGATCACAACCGAACCCTCGTCCCCACTTCAGAATACAAGTCATTGCTTGCCACTATTGATGAGCCTGATGATGAGTACCTAAAGCAAAAGGCAGCATCCAAGGACTTGTATATTGTTCCAAGGGCGGAGTACAACAGCTTGACTGAGAACTTGGAAAAGCCTAACATTGACTATGTGAAAGAAAAAGCTAGGGGTCACAACCATGCCGCAATTCCGAATGCGGAACTAAAGAAAATGCAAGATACAGTTGCTGCCCCATCGCTCGAGTTCTTGAGAGAAAAGTCCCAAACTCTTGGTTTCCAAGTGGTGGAAACGTCTGAATTTGAGCGCTTGAAGGATCGTGATAACAGAACAATTGAGCAATTGGCATCCGAAACAGGACAGGTGGTAATTGACGGTGAAAAACTCCGTCACTTGCAGGAAGAGGTTGAAAATCCATCGCTTAATTTCCTAAGCGAGCATGCTCGCGCGTTAGGATGCATATTGGTTCCTGAAATTGAGTATAATTCTACCGTGAAACAGGCGCAGGAACCTTCAGTTGACCATATAACGGAAAAAGCAAGTCAGCTCGGATATTCCATTTTGTCACATTCTGCCCATGAATCTTACCTTGAACCGCTCGAGAAGAAAATCACACAGGCAGGATTGATCGCTTTAACCAAAGAAGACCACCAGAAATTATTAAGTCTGATTGAATCCCCAAGCCTTGACTACTTGAACAAAAAGGCTGCTGAGCAAGGCCAATTGATGATCTTCAAAGACAAGTTTGAAGCTCTTCGCAGAAAGGCTGCCCAGCATGATGAGGCAAATGCCGCAGGCATGGTTTCGATTGCAAGACCTCAGTTCGATGAATTACAGACCAAGAGCGTGGAGTTTAGTGACTTCAAAAAGAGACTTGATGAACCATCTCTCGAGTATATCCAAGATTCTGCCGACAAGTTGAGTCTTGTCGTGTTGTCGCGTCCTGATTATGACAAACTCAAAGAGAGCCTGGAGCAGTCCATTTTTGACAGAGCTGCCAGCTTGTCAATGGTTGCTATTCCTGCTGAGGAGTTCAACGTGTTGAAAGCTAACGCAGAGAAAACCCTTGAGGCAAGAGCAGCTGAGGAGAATATGGCTCTTTGTAATCCAGCGCAACTAGACCAGTTGAAGAGAGAATATGCCTCACCATCATTTGACAAAATCAAACAAGTGGCAAACGCAAAGGGTTACACATTGATCGCTGCCTCGGAACTCGAAGAGCTACGTAACCAAGCTTCTCAGCCTATTGAATCGAAGGCTGCCTCTCTTGGAGTGGCATTGATTCCCGTCTCTCAGTACGAAAGTATGAAGCTCATGATGGACAATCCTTCGACTCAGTATCTTGAGTCAAAGGCAGCTGCTAAGAAGAAGGTCATTATCGATGAATCCTTGTACGAAGAGTTGAAGAATGACCGTTCTCTCAGCATAGAAGACAGAGCAACGAACGCAGGTCTTGTTGTGCTCCCAGTTGAAGAATATGCTGACTTGCACTCCAAGGCCACAGAGCCATCCACCAAGCATTTGCAGAAATCTGCTGCAGCTCTCGGCTACAGTATTATTCCAATAGCTGAATTGAGTACACTCACAAAGCAAGCCAACAGAACTTTGGATGATCATATTCAGGGCACAAATCTCAAGACAGTTGATGCAAAAGAGTATAACTCATTGCTCTTGAAGGCCAACAAGCCTTCGATCCAGCAAATCACTGCTCTTGCAGAGAAAAATGGCTTGGCCGTTGTGCCAAAAGAAGAACTTCTGGCATTGCAAAACGATGCAGCTGAGTCTCTTGAAACCAAAGCACGTCTAAGGGGAATGGTTCTCGTCCATACCGACGAATATGAATCCCTTTTGGCTCAGCTTGATAAGCCTTCTGCCTCTCACTTGAAGGAGAAGGCGCTAGTGGCCGGCCTCTGTGTCCTTACCGCGTCTGAATATGAACAACTCAAGGACAATAAGCAGGCAGACATTTATGATCTTGCAAAGGAAGAAGGGCTTGTTGTTGTTGAGGCTGGAGAATACAAGGCACTTGTGGATGACTTGGCGAATGCCAAACGTGATGCATTAACTCTTGACGATGCAGACAAGTTAGATCTGGTCAAGAGTAAGCTCAGAGATGGTGGATTCGAGGTCATGACAAAAGAGAAGTACGCATTCATGAATACTAGCTCGGCTATCGACCCGGAGAAACTTACTGAGGCTGCTGAAAAGAAGGGAATGATTGTTATGTCTGAAGATGCTCCTTCTCAAGGTGATATTCAGAGAATTGTCACATTATTGGAAAACAGAGGTTACAGTGTTGTTGACAAGAGCGAAGTCCAAGGTGGATTTGCTGATGCTGCAGAGGAATTCCACTTGAATTCTGAGGAATTGGCGAAGAGCGCTGACAGATTAGGAATGGTTGCTCTTGACAAGAAGACATACGCCGACTTAGTAGCAGGATCTGCTCCCCAAGATCATGAGTCTTTAAAGACTGCTGCAACTGCCCTTGCGATGTCGGTAGTGCCCAATGTTGAACTCATGAAAATGAAGCAAAGTTTGGCTGAGAGCAATGCGACAATTTTCAACTTGAAAAAGAAGACACCCAATGCGGAAATGACGAGAGAAACTCTTCTCCAGAAGCTGAGATCACTTGGACTCATCACCCTTGACAAGAAGGAGTATCAGGCGCTCAAAGATCAGAATGCGAAGAGTGTGTCATCGGGAGTTATGACCGAAGAAGATGTTAGAGCTAGGGCGGGAGATTTGGGTCTTTCTGTTGTTAAGGCTTCAGAACTCAATGCATTGAAGCGCTCGTCTCTTGTGTTTGAGGATAAAAAGATGTTTAGAACTGCAGCAAAGAAGTTTGGATGGCTCTGTGTCCCTGAAACTGCGTTTATTCCAACTACAGTCCAGAGGCAAGCCGATCCAGACAAGGTGACGTTGGTTCCAACCACATATTATAACAAGTTGTACCAGAGTGATAGCTTGAATATTGAGAAAGTTACCGATGATGTTTTCAGGCAGTATGCACAGAAGAGAGGCTACAGACTGGAGGTCGACTCTGCGGAGCTCAGGACTCCAATGGTCCCTCCAGATGCAGATATCGATTCGTTGAACCTCTCGCCAGTGAGCGCAGACAAGGTGACTCCATTGACGAACCAATTTGCACCAAAGGTTCCAAGGTCTCAGTCCACAACATCACATCTCTCCACGCAATCCAAGGGAGGCAGTCTAATGAACTCCATCACAGGCATGTCGATTGCTACTAACATTTCGTTCACAGACAGATCGATGATCCCAGCCATCACACAAGTGGTGATTGGAGAGTACTTGTTCAAGTACTACCGTAAGCTTGGCCCATTCAGCTCTATTTCCGCTGATCGTCACGAGCGTTACTTTTGGGTGCATCCATATTCGTTGACGCTCTACTGGTCTTCGTCTAACCCTGTGTTAGCTAACCCAGCAGATGTGAAGACCAAGGCGGTAGCTATCCTTAGCGTGGAAAGTGTGGATGACAACAACCCACTCCCCACGGGACTTTATCACAAGTCGATTGTGATTCACTCTCAAACCAAGACTGTAAAGTTCACGTGTCCAACTAGACAAAGACACAACATCTGGTACAATGCATTGCGGTACATGGTGAACCGCAGTATCCATGAGCTCGACTTCGGACGTGGAGCCAATGCGTCGTACCCACACAACCGCACTCCGCCTGATGATGATGTTCCTGAGTTGGACTTTGAGTCATCAACGAGACATGCCTTCCCCAGATCATCCACGGTGCTGCGCAGTTCTTCGAACAGAAGATTCAATAGTCTCAAGCCATAGAGAAGAAAGGTTATGATTGGAAAAGCCAAGTGATGGCATAACGATATGTAAGGCTACAAATAAACAAGTATTAAGATGACGTTTTTGAGTTAAATCGTAAAGATGTGATGATTCATCCAATTATTCGTTTAGGAAAGTAGTGGAAACCATGAATTGTGTTCGGATCGTATAAAAGTGCAACTACAGCATTCAAGTAGTGGTATAAATTGTAGCCTAGTCATCAAGTATACATCATGTCAAAAAACCATACGCCAAAATAAAGATACGCCCATCTACTTGGCAGCCAACAACTGGGTGAACTCCTGGATGTCAATCTCGCCATCGTTGTTAGTATCGGCCTCTCTGATCATCTGGTCCACGTCAGCATCTGACAACTTCTCGCCAATGGAAGTCAATACGTGTCTCAACTCGGCAGCGCTGATCTTGCCATCGCCGTTTCTGTCGAAAACCTTGAAGGCCTCAGCGATCTCAGCCTCTGAGTCTGTGTCCTTCATCTTTCTGGCCATCATGGTCAAGAATTCTGGGAAATCAATCAGACCGTCGCTGTTGATATCCACCTCGTTGATCATATCAGTCAATTCAGATTCCGAAGGGTTCTGGCCCAACGATCTCATGACCGTGCCCAACTCCTTGGTAGTGATCTTTCCGTCGCTGTCCTTGTCGAACAAGGAGAAAGCCTCCTTGAACTCAGCAATCTGTTCCTCCGATAACTTTTCGGCCTGGAAGTTAGCAGGGGGTTTATGGGTAACGGCCAGCATTGAGTATAGGATTACCTTTCAAAAAAAGAGAAAATTGGATGTTTGTCCAGAGGGATCATGCTGTTATATATCAATGTGCGGAGGGGAAGCCTCGCCACGGCAATTTGCCTATACATACCATGTTTTCGTAGTAGTAGGTTGATATTTTTTTATTTGCTGTTGACTAGTCGCACGAAGTGTCCGGATTGCACGCAGGCGTGACGATACGAAAAGACAGACAGGAATGACTGGCGACGTGAATGGGCAACATAACGGCCAATTCAGCCAATAATTTGCCTGGATTTTAACTGGATTTGGCTAGGCATGGCTTCTGCCGTAATTTTAGAGTAGGGTGTGACGGAAGGGTTCGACCGGTGGCTTCGGGCCGGTGCTTTCGGGCCGAGAGTTGTGATGTAGGAGATGAATTATACATGACAAGGCTGAGTAGATACATGAAAAATGACGTTAATAGAGAGTATGGATGGATGGAAAAGGAAGGAAATGGAGTTTACGATGAAATTTGGTTGAAGCGGTGATTTTCATTGGCCATGAAATCGTGATGGTCTACTGTGAATGTATGTATTCTATTAATAGCATGGTGTTCTATAGATTATAGAAGTAATGGTATACGAAGAATATTTTGATAGTATTTTAGTTTCATTTTTGATTGGAGGGTTTTAATGGAGGGTTTTATTGGAGGGTTTTATTGGAGAGTTTGAGAAGGTTGTCATGGTTGGCGTGTTTGCAATGGCGTTAAAGGCTGGAATGGTTGTCGAGTTATGTACCATTTCCATGCATCACCAAAATTACCTATAAACAGGGAGGTAATAGGTGACGAAGTCGGATTACACATTTTGTTTCTACTTGCATTATTATTTTTAGTTTTTCTAGACCAGTACTGGAATCTGCATCTCTAATAGTGTTGATAATGCGTACTTCTGCTCCGTAATCGTGTAATCCAATGGTCTGATTTGGTCTGCGCTTCAAACTCTCGGTTCTATATTACGGCAATCAAAATTAGTATCCAACTTTCAGTTACCTGACCACTCCAATATGGTTTTGATGCTCAATATTCAATTTGAGTACAAATAGTTCCACTCATCTGACAAGTAAGAAGTTTACTCAAAACTTCTCGAAGCTTTCTGGCCAAACTGACTTCTGTCATGAGTATCTTCGGATCACCTTTTAATCCCATTTCAACCCCACAGCTTACATCAAATTTCATCCTTGTTGATAAATTTCTAATTATTCATTGATTCATAAATGCAAGTGGGATCGTCAGCTCCACCTAACTGTCTAGTAGAGGCGGCACATGCTGTCGGAACAACTCTTGCGTTCGCTCCCGTGTAGATCCAACAATATTTCCCATCGGATAATACTCACAGATGGTGTATTGTGACCAAGCATTATTACAGTTCACTATGGCACACCCTAGCTCCAAAGTGGTGTTCCAGATCAACTGGGTAAAGTGTCCCGTCGCTTCGGCAAATCCTGGATCGCTGTAGTTGTAGAGGCTGATTTCATCATACCATGCGTTCACCGGTGACTCTCCTCCCTGGTATCCGGCGGCTAAGTTCTCACCGTAAGGTCCACCGGAGTGGATCAACTGAACATTGTCACAACTGAAGTTGTTGGCTGCGTAATTGGCTGCGAACCTTGTGAGCTCGTCGTTCCATGTCAAGTTAGGTGATCCATGAAGGCCCCGGAGCTCATTGTGACGGCGTAGAAGTACTCTCTGGATCTCCTCGAGATCTTGTTCTGGAACCGTAGATCCTACAGATGATGACGTGGATGTTTCTGTTGTAGTCGATGAGCCTCGAGTGACCGTCGTTAGAGTCGTCCGTACGACTTGTGTTGATGATCCCACATCTAATGTTTGCACCGCTGATGTTGCTGTCCCCGTAGATGTCCTAGAAGTTCTAGGTCTTGGCTCGGATGGCTCGGTGCTTCTTGACGTCTGGATCGCCCCGAAATAGACAGACACAGGCACCACAACAGCTACCACCACGGCGGAAACCACTAGTAGGGTTATCAAGCCGGCTCTATTTTGGCGGTGCCGTCTATTATCCATTGTAGATGGTTGAGTAAGATGGGAGATGAGCAAGTATGCGGATAGAAAGCCTTGTTATATGGAGTGTTTTTCGCTTATGTTTTCTGGGATCTTCTTGCAAGTGATTGTTGCAAGTGCTTTGTGTACGTTTTGCTTCGGAAGTGATCTTTAGATCTTTAGTATATTCAATTGCCAGATCTTGCACTCATTATATAAGAGTAGGCTGAGATTTGTCAGGATTACTACTAGGCGCAGTGTCTTGGCTAGGCAGTGCTGAAGGTACCTGGAGGGAGAATAATAATCCGTGATATGCAGAGAATTTTCTTTTTAATTTCTGATTTATTGACCTGTCAAGCAATAAAACAGTTAAAATTAAGGATTTAGAAGGCTTAAATCTCTCGTAATCTGTTAACTCTGTCTAGTAATAATTTGGTGTAGTTCCTAGTCAATTCTGAGACTCATCGGATGGGTGCGAATTGCTGTCTGGGCAGGGACCAATTTCTTAACATTTCTTGTTCCTTGCAGTGTCTTGTTGTCTTGTCATTGCAGACTGTAATGACTTGATTGCTCATGTAAATTCTTGTATTTTTTTCCCCCGTTCCCCTTGTGATCTTGCATAAGTGAGCTTGGTGGGGCTGAGAGCCAAGCCCATTACTTTTCTAGTTTGGGAACCCAGTCATTGATCTTTAACGGTGATGATGAAAGTATCCCAATAATTGGTAAATATGGACTTACTGAATTAGGAGAGTACACCAGCACTTCAAAGGTTTTGATTTCATGAATTAATAGTGTCTTTTTCTCCTTCCTTTTCATCTGTCAAAGTCTCACCTCAACCTCGCACCTCCCACATGAGGCTGAAGGTGAAGGCTGAGGTCGCCTGGTCGGCCTGGGTTGACTAATAATGTAACTTTAAATTAAACACCAGGCTGAGTAAGTAAGTTGCCGGTTTTTTTATATATGCGGTCTTTGGTATGGAAAGCTTTCGAAATAGATAATCCACTCATTGTTATGTTAAGATCGATCTCGATGGACTATTGATGCTGACTTCTTTGATTTGCTAAAATAACCCATGATCTGAGGCAATTTGTCGTTATGAGGCTTGATTTTTTTTTTTTGAAACGGTTATAGTAAACCATTGTGAAAGTGTAGGGAGATTTTCTTGTGGATTTTGTATATCAAGGGTTCTGAATAGCTTTAGACCACTATACATTGTGATTTCTGAACTATTTGTAAGTTGATTCAACAAGGATTTACATTTATAGGATTTTACTGTGGATTCATTTGTGTGATTTTCCGTGTTTTCGGTTTTTAAGTTCGGTTTAATAATATATCTGTATCAAGATCAAGCTTTTGTATTGGGTCTATCTCTAGCCAAACTCCGTCAGTCTATTCTAGCTGAAGACTATGTGAATAGCCACTTGCCCTTATCATCCCGATTAATTACATAAACTATTATCAATTCCGTCAGTCTTCCAGAAACATAATTTGACCAACTGAATACATAGTCAATATGGTCATCCATTAGCGTTCCTGTCTATGTCTCAAACTAACATATCTACCATATAACCATCTCAGTCAAACACTTCTGCACTAATGCTACATGGATGACACATACCAGTCGTTTCTACAGCTGCTAGATAATTCTCAGCTCATCAGCCACATCAACTCGCTCAGTCAGGATGTGCCTCAAGTGATCAACTCTGGCCTTATCACGTCAACTCCACGGAAGCTAGATCTGGTGAGGTCAAATGGGTCTGACCCATTTAACGATGATTTGGACTCAGAACTATTGAAACTTGGAAAGTTATCGTCGCTTACTTCTCTGGGCAGTATTCCGGGAAATCAGCTTGTTTTAGAGAGAAATGACACTAGTGAAGATGAAATAGACCAGCATGATGAGATAGAACAGCGTGATGAGATAGAACAGCGTGATGAGTTGGGACAGCTTCATGAGCAGAATGGTAGTCCTATGGATCCTCGTAATCTTGGCGACCTTGCTGTTTTTGCAAATAGTAGAGTGCCGGGAGATGTCGATGTACAAAGAACTGATGCTTTGGATATTCCAATCGATCCCCGGGCCGATGAAAAATCCCAAGAAAGTGACCATGACAACACTTACAGCACTGTGGGTGAAAGACACAAGTTTGGAGACTATGGAACGTATTTCCACAACAAGTTTCTCAAGCAGCAAATGGCTGATCAAGCATACGTGGATTGGGACAAGGAACGACGCAGAGCCCTTGGCCAATCTACAGAACCTTCGAAGATCTTTGATGGCTGTATGATTTACGTCAATGGAAACACTATTCCTACTCTAGCTGTAGTGCACAAGTTGGTAATTTTGCACGGAGGAAAGTTTCTTAATTATCTCCACAGCAAGGGAGCTGCAACCCATATCGTTTGTGACCGTCTCACGCCTCGAAAACGAATTGAATACAGAAATTATAAGGTAGTGAAGGCTAAATGGGTTGCTGATTGTGTAGAGCAGGATAAACTCTTGGATTGGAAAGAGTACCGACTCATTGACTCAATTGACTTTGACCAGCAGCAGCTCGGTTTTCAGAAGTTGGAATCTAAAGTGGAGGAGAAACTGGAGGAGCACCTGGAGAATCCAAAGAAGAGTACGGAAATACTTTTGGGAGAGGATTTGGCTGTCCATCAGATCGAACATGATTTTGAGAATATTTTGGATGAAGAGAATCTACTAAATGAAGAAAACCTACTAAATGAAGAGGATTTCTCAGACGACAATCTCAAGATTATAGAAGATGGACAAGATTTTGGTGGAACGGAAGTGGCCGAGGTCATATTGGAGAAGTCAGATCAGCCACTGGGAACCGTCGACAATGCTGCTGGCTTCGCATCTAAAAACACAGAGTTAATTCGTCCACATATTTCGCAGTTTAAAAACGATAGAATTGCTCGACAGCACACAGCAATGGACGCCAAACATCCAGACTTTCTCAAACACTTCTTTGCCAATTCTAGGCTCCATCATCTCAGTACTTGGAAAGCAGATCTACGCTCCAAATTCTTGAGGCTTGTGGCAACTCGCCATAAGCACAAAAAGTCTTCTTCTGACCAAAGGTTAATTCTTCACATTGATTTCGACTGTTTTTTTGCTACCGCCTCTGTGTTATCCCATCCTGAACTTGACATTCTTAAAGATGCAATCGCGGTGTCTCATGGAGGATCATCTTCAGATGTTGCCAGTTGCAACTATGTTGCTAGAAATTATGGAGTTTCCAATGGAATGTGGCTTGGACGGGCCAGGAAACAGTGTCCGGAATTGAAGGTTGTCGATTACGAGTTCTCCACTTATGAGAAATGCTCGACTGCTTTTTACAATTATTTGGTGTCTAAAGATACATTCGACTCCATTTTTCCGGTACTGATAGATGAAGTCTTAGTGGATGCAACTTCAGCTTGTGAAGTCGAAGGCACGATATCGGAAGAAGCAGTGTCAAAGTTAAGCAAGCAAATCAAGTCTGACATTTATGGACTAACAGGTTGCCTGGTCAGTATAGGAGCTTCAAGAAATGTATTGCTTGCAAAATTGGCAATCAAGAAAGCCAAACCAAATGGCTTCTTCCATTTAAGTCACGATTTTGAATCGTTTCTTGATCAAACAAAGGTTAGAGATATCCCCGGTATCGGAAGGAGCTTAAGCTCTCGGTTGGCTGAGGAATTGCAACTTGCCTCTGGTAAGGATATCAAAATTGGAGACGTGAAAGACTTGACTATTTCTAGACTTAGTAATATTTTTGGTGAGAAGACAGGCCAAAAGTTATATGACAATTTCCGTGGTATTGACAAGACAGATATTGCGTTGGACCTCGACACAAGTGAGTCACTTTTGGGTCGAAAATCTGTTTCTGTCGATATCAACTTTGGAATAAGATTCGATACTCATGCTCAGGCGGAAGTCTTCATCATGAGTTTAGCTAAAGAGTTGCATTCGAGAATGATAGATCTTGGAGTGTGCGGGTCGGCGATCTCCTTGAAATTGGCTCGAAGAGCTCCAAATTCACCGGTGAATCCTCCCAAGTTCATGGGAATGGGTTTTTGCAACTTTTTTAGTAAGTCTTCTCGTCTTGGTGTACCTACAAATGATTGGGGTATTATTGGGTCTGAAATGAAGTCCTTGTTTCGAATACTAAATATTCCAGCCCCTGAACTTCGAGGAATAGCAGTTTCCATGACGAAATTGGAAGATGTCAATGCCGTGAAGAAACAGAGACAACAAATGCTACAGTTTGAGAAACCCAGGGCCCAAAAGAAAACAATGAAAGTTGAAGATCCAATTTATGGAGAGACTGTTCAAGGAAGCGATTCGATAGACTGGGATGTTTTCAATGAGCTTCCTGAAGACATTCGGAGAGAATTGAAGCTGGAACTCCTTCGCCGAGGAATCCCTGTGACGAAAAGGGAAAAACTTCTGGCTAAGACCAGCCCGATCAAACAGGATCCAGGTCGCAAGGTCTACATTCAGCAATTGTTTCCCACACAGGTAAATGGGCCTTTCAAGCATACCAGAGTGGTCGAATCTCCGAAGAAGAAAAGACGGATACACGTTTCTCCGACGAAGTCGCCGCTGCCTAGGAAGAGAGAAGATTCACCAACTCCATTCAACCAGACGATTTCATATGATGATGAGGTACTCAACGAAATACCTTCTTCTATCCGAAACGAATTTTTTCACGAATTGGAGTGGCATAGAAATAACAGGCGTTTAGGATACGTTCCGATCAAACAGCGGATGAAGGAACTTGAGGAAGACCGTCAGACAATAGTGGAAAGTGAGATCACTTCTGATTGGATATCTCAACAACCAACAATATCCACCATTTCCCCATTTGCGGGAATGGTCAAATTTAGCGAGCTTCGAGAAGTTCTTGTACAATGGGTTGGACTGTCGACATCAAGTCGGGGACCACATCCTGAGGATGTTGAAATGTTTTCCAAGTACATTGAAGAGTTGGCCAGGCAGAAAAATATCAATCGATGTTTGGGCCTTCTCAAAGTGTTAAAGAATGAGATAGGGTGCCAGAGCTCTATTGCTCGTATGTCCAATCTTTCTTCGCAGGCGAAGTCAGACATGATGGCGGGGGTAGAAGACTGGAATCTCCACTATACGACTTTGAGAGATGTGGTAGTTTCTATTTGCAAGAACTTCAACATAACAGTTGAGTTTGAGAATTAATTAACGATTTTTATGAGCTTACCACTGATATGATTGTAGGTAAATGATTACTGTTTAGTGTAATTGAACGTCATGCCCAAGTTTTTGGTCCAGTTCTCCCTCCATCTATTGTCGCTCTCATGTAGAGCACCGTCTTTGAGTTTTCCAAGTAAGACTGGGTCGCCCAATGCATTCGAGATCAACCTGAACATTTCATCGGTTTCAGAGACCGCACTATCCTTCTCAGCGTGCGTCACTAGCCCATTGACTCCGTCAGTCACAAGCTCACCAATTGCAGGAAACGAAAGCGTCACCACCGGCACTCCAACGCCAAAGAAGTCCACAATCTTCATTGGAAGATCAATGCCACTCAGCGACGTATGCAAGGAAACTCCCAAGTCAGCTAAAGATAAGATCACCGGATAATCTTCTGAACTGAGCCATGCCGATCTAATTATGACACGGTCCAGGAATTTAAGTGCCTCTACTCTTTCAAGAAACTGGCTTTTGAGTGGACCCTTGCCTGTGACGATCAAGAGAATTGGAGGTAAAGTCTTGTCAGCGAGATCGTATTTCTTGAGCGCATCTAGCAAGATGCCAAAGTCTTCATCGGGAGTGAACGAGGTCGCACTCACTAAGATTTTGTAATTTTGAATATCCTTGATTCCTTCAAAGAGTACGTGATTGGCCAAAAGTTCCAGTTTAGAGTGTTTCGTTTTGGTCAATGGTTGGAATTGGTTGGCTGGCCTATCATGGAGGACAATGATTCTTCTTTTGTCCATATCAAACTCACTAATCAAGAATTTCTTCATCTGCTTAGTCACGGTGATATTTAGCCACGCAAACTTACCCAAATAATGTTCATAGAGCTTCAAAAACTTCACCAAAGGATGGTTCAAGTTGTTGAATTTCAAATTGAGGATGGTGTAATTCAAATTGTGCCAGTCAATCACAAGTCTCGAGCGGCGGCTGAACAACTTGATGAACACAATCAAGATGGCAAGAATGGGGATAGATGGAGGATTCTGGATCATGAAGTAATCGCTTCCACGAAGCTTGAAAAGGAGCGAGACCAACAGGAAAAACTGCAAGATGATCTTCTTGATTGCAAACACGAGGTATGGGAGCCCCGAGGTATTGGTTACCACTTCAATTGGGTATGTTTCAATGTTGATATCATCTACCACTGCTGGTGGAGGCAGTGTTTCAATATATCCACATAAATTCACATAGAAATCTAGCGATGAGAAGGATAGAGCATGGTAGCACATTCTAGGGGAGTGTCCCAAGTCTCCTAGGACGATAATCGACACCGTTTTCCGCTTTCCGGCCGGTCCATTGAATGTTAGAAAGGGAAGAATTATGTAGATGGAGATAGGTATGGAAAGGTAGATGGCAATGATCCACCAAACATAGGGTCGGGAGAACAGAAAGTAGTACTCCAATTGTTCTAGACCGTAGTCAGACATGATGGGAGGAAAAAATATGACACAACTCTGTTTGTTTTAAACAAACGTTGAATATTGGATGTAAAAAGAAAGCTCCGCGACGGGGAATTGAACCCCGGTCTACCGCGCGACAAGCGGTAATTCTAGCCACTAAACTATCACGGATTTGATGAAAGAATAATTTTACCCTGTATATATGACTTCAATTTTGTAAGTTTTCTGAGAGGTACGGGTGTAGATTTACACAGTGATTCGATTCCAAGTTAAGTTTGAAGGCAACATCAGATGTTCAAGAAAAGAAATATTAAAGTAGCATCGAAACGACGAGCCGAGGCCGATTCTGATGGTGAAAATGACCAGCTTTCACTGATGCCTTCTAAAGAAGTGTCATTTAAGAAGGTGAAGATCAAGCCGAATAGAGAAGCGACTCACAACGAAGGCAAAAATGCCAATGAAGAGGAAAAAAACCGGATCAAAGCAGAAGATGATATCGATAATAACACCGTGGCTAAATTATCTGGCCCAAAAGTTCCCAAGAACATCCGAGTGACCACTCTCACAGATTTTCAGCCAGATGTTTGTAAAGATTTCCAGCAAACGGGATACTGTGGATATGGAGACACATGTAAATTTCTTCATATTCGAGATGAGCTGAAACAGAAGAAACCTATAGATAAAGAGTGGGAGACTGTGGACAAGAAACCAAAGGACAAAAGCGAAGACACTCTGAAGCCATTCAAGTGTCCAATTTGTAAGGAGAAGTATCGTCAGCCCGTTAAAACACAATGTGATCATATCTTCTGCCAAAAGTGCTTTATGAATCGATACAAGGTAGAGAAGAAACCGAAATGCTTCATATGTAACGTGGATACTGGAGGACTGGTACAACCACTTCTGAAGCGAGAAAGGGAGGAGCTTGAGAAGAGCAATGAGGATTGAGCTGAGGATTCCAAACTCAAGATTAGAAAGTAGAAGGTATAATCGATTTTTACATCCAATATTGACAGCAGATCATAGCTGGAATGATACCACTGACATGTTACCTTGATTTGAACCATTGACAATAGCCGTGTCACATAATAGCACCCACTAGGGATTTACCAGCATAGATTAATTAGTAATGACAACAAATGAACGACTATTGTACCTTTCTTAAAAATCGTTGGAATGCCTCCGGCTATAGTGGAAGCCATTATGAAGGACTATAATATAATGTACACATAACTTAACCGTTTGGATGACTCTACAGACGCCTGTTTCCGTGGAAAATTCCGAAATTATTTCCTCATGATTTGATTATTCTGGTTGAATTCTTTTCATATCCCTACGCGCTCCCGATCCTATTTTAACATCACTGACCATGGCCCAATTCCAACAGCAACTTGAAGGTGTTCCAGGCTACGATATGGGCATGGACCTATTTAATGAATACGCCGAGAAACATTTCAACAATACTGATCCATTTGAAGATTCAGAAGGAAACAAACGAAAATTAACTACTGGGTACAATTCTGAACATGAGAAAAGAGCATGGAAACGTGTGCAATCTCTGGCATGGGAACATGATAAGTGTTTTTTGGGATCTTGTGGTGTAGGACTTGATTGTGGCATCGGCCTAGTGCCAATCATGGTGTTCCTCTTCCCTGGAGTGGGACCTTTAGCCATGTATGTTGTCCATTCTCGACTTATTCATAAAGCAGAAGAGAATGTGCATCTTCCGAGCACTTTGGTGGCCAAGATGCAATCAAATATATTGCTTGACCTTCTATTATCGCTACCGCCAGTCATCGGGGCATATCTCTCATGGATGCACGGGTGCCTGACCAGAAATGCTGGAATGTTTTATGTATATCTAGAATACTTGGCGAAAGAACGTCAGAGTGGTCGTTTGCCCCAGTATGAGGGCACTAGGTTGGAAATGCATAACATGTATGCTGGGACTGCTCGAGAGCAGAATTATGCAAGGAACCAGCCAAATAATAGCATCCAGTGTAGCAAGCAGAAGAAGTCGAAGAAGCTGTCAGAATACCAACCTATGGAGTCTATTGAGGTCGGTGTTCAACAATCTGGGATTCGTTAACTGGAAATTATAGCTTTACTCTGTTTGATTTTCAGAATCAAACATTAGTTTGTCTGTTAATTTAACGAAGCTTTTATTCACCTTCACAATCGCAGTGATTGCCTCAATATTCATCTCATTGATCTCGTTGATTTCTTTCATGTCATCCACAAAAATTCACAGTAAACTCGAGCATTAATGAACACAAAACAAAGTTTATAATGTAAGAATGTAACCTGCCAATATTTCGTAACCAACGGTCTCTATTTTCACATTCACTCGTCCCTAGGTTGTAGTCTACAACGTGGTGCGTGCAGTCTGATCTATAACTACCATATTCTTCTTACTCCATGTACGAACGTCCCGAAGGAATTGAAAATTGCAGAATCTGGGTAGATGGATGCTTTGATTTTGCACACCATGGTATGTTTGTCATTTTTTTCCGGTTAGAAAAGAGCCCTCTTTTGTCCATTCTCTAGACAACAAAATCACTAACGTCCAGGCCATGCTGGTGCTATGCTCCAGGCCCGTCAACTCGGCAAAGAATTATATGTGGGTGTTCATACCGATGAAGATATCCTATACAACAAAGGCCCGGTCGTGATGAAGCTTGATGAGAGAATGACTGCTGTTCAGGCTTGTAAATGGTGCACTAAGGCAGTAGAGGGTGCTCCATACGTTACAGATCCCAAATACATGGCCGACCATGGATGCAAGTACGTTGTCCATGGCGACGACATAACTACTGATGCAAATGGCGAAGATTGCTACCAAGAAGTCAAGGATTTAGGCCTCTTTGTTGTGGTCAAAAGAACCCCTAACATCTCTACCACTGATCTCGTGGGCAGAATGCTCTTGATGAGCAAAAATCACCACTACAACTCCATAAAGTCGCTAGCAGGCGTCGAAACACATCCTCTCTTTGCCAAAGACGGCCACTTGGATCGGTTCGTTCAGTATGCTACTGACAGTACAGGACTTGCTAAAGGGTCTGGAGTCTACGTCAATGTGGACGGAGAGCCATCATTCAAGACAGTTGTGGAACCTTCCGAAGCCATTGATGCCAAATTCAAGTCCAATATCGTATATGTGGACGGAGGATTTGACTTGTTCCATCCAGGTCATGTCGAAGCTTTGCGTCTTGTTCGTGAAGAGGCCGAAAAGAGAAATGCAGCAGTGGTGGTGGGACTCCATGACGACAGGGTTATCAACCAATACAAGGGACTTAACTATCCCATCATGAATCAGTTTGAGCGTGCGTTGTGTGTTCTACAGTGTCGCCATGTGGATGCTGTGGTGATTGGTGCACCATACGTTCCTACCACGGAGCTTTTGGCTAAATTCACGGGCCAGGTGTCTGTGGTGTTCCATGGCCCCACTCAGATTGATGAGGGGGTTTACGATAACGTCCTCTCCATGTTTAAGGAGATTGGTCCCCACAAATATGACGAGATGAACACAGAGTTTATTGTCAATAGAGTGTTGAGCAACAAGGCAGCTTACGAGGAAAGACAACGCCGCAAGGGATGGAAGGCTGAGGTTGAGCAGAAGTTGAGAGTCGAGGAATTAAAGGCTGGAGAGCAGAAGAGACAATAGGTTTGACTAAGCTTTCGACACTAGATTGGACCCTATCAATACTAGACTATCAATAATAATATCCACCAAATTCAACAATACAATTAACACTAAGGCAAACTAGATATACAAATCTACGTATTATCTTCTCGATTAAATCATGCTTATTCTATGCTATATCGTTATTTCGTATCTAATTTTTCATCTTCTCGTCACATTTCTCGGTTGTCTCTTTGATCAACTGCTCATTCTGTGCGTGATTCGAGTTTCTTCTGGCCGATTTGCCAAAAAACTCTTGACCTGCCATTTCCTCCTGGTCTTGCAATTCGTCACCGGGCTTTCCCCAATTGAACTTGCCGTTACCATTCTTGCTGACCTTATTTGGATCCATATCGGCATGTCCATTGTGAGTAAAGTATTTCTGCTCAGCAGCACCTTCATGCACGGTCCACTTGTGAGTTCTGGTCATGATGGATATATAGTTTGTGGTTTGTAGTTTGAAACTTGTAGTTTTTTGAAGTTTGTGTTTGTAATCTGCAATTTGCAATTGTTAGTGGATTGACAATTCTGCCAGGCATATCGCCATTTTTATAGTGGTCCATTTAACCTGGTCATGACCTTGTGGGGTACGATTTCCTGCACTGGCCGCACAACACTATGGGGTGACTGGCCAGGCTCAGTGGATAGGTGTAAGTGAGGTAATCGGCAAGTGGGGTGAGGGGGGAAATGGCATGGATACGTAGGCTGAGAGATTATGACTGGCTGTCACTTGCAGTTGTGACTGTGTAGTGGTTGCAAGTGGGTGTTTCAAGATTGATATCGATGTTCACTGTTGCAATGTCAATTGTAGATGTTAATTGACATGAGAAATTCTCAACTTATCCATATATTCAAATGAGTTCCTTAAATCAAATTTCAGTTATTTCTTCTGGTTTCAGATTCGGGATTTCCAGTCATTTTCCCTGGATTTTCCACGAGTTTCCAACTTCCATGGTTCTACGCCATTCTGCCGGACATCCATGCGTGACTCGTGAGTCAGCGAATATTCTGTGGTCCAAGTGTCGTCAGCCTTTTCGTCGAACTTGGATTTTCGCCCAGTTTGGGATGAAAATGTTTCCAAAAAGGTTTCCTTTCTATGTCGTTAATTTCTATTTTTTCCTGATATTTCTATGTTCTTAATTCCAGAGTGGGTTTGCTCGTAAATGTTTCCATTTCCTCAAGATTCTTCCTCAATCTTTCAGAAATGTAACTTTATTACATCCACCAATTAACTCATAATTCTTCAAACTGTCTGCCAAAAATCCTAAAAGCTTGAATTGACTAAAACTTGGCCCAATTCTTGAACAGTACATCATGAATATCTTAGAAAGTCCCAGTCTATCCACTGTCAGCTTCCTGCAGACATTTGCCATCTTCTTTACCTTCTGTATCTGTCTGCATTACTCGATAAGTTAATGACTGATGATATTCGTCATGAAGAGCTCGGGTCACTCGAGGCTATCTACCAAGATGACATAGAGGTAGATCATCTGCTGTACTCAGGGAAGATATATATTCCCATAAAGATCGAGAACGGAATCAACATTCACCTTCTCCAAGATCACATAACCAAGAGATCTTCAAAAGTTCATTTTCTTCCACCCATAATCTTCACCTTCACGCTACCTCAGTATTACCCCTACGATGTTCCACCTATATTTGATGTGACCTCTTTGACTATCTCGAAACCAGAAATTTCGAATTTGAAAGCGCAGTTGCTTAATCAATGGAGGGATTCTAGAGATCAGATCCTCTTCAGCTTGATCGATACATTACAGGAAAAGGCCGAGTCGATGTTCCAACTGGCTGGCCAGTTGATTGAATGCACAGACATTGAGTATGAACAGATAATCGAGTATGACAACTATCTGAAGCAGAAGGAATTTGACAAGTCAACTTTCACTTGTGAGATCTGTCAGGATGTTACGAAGGGTGACAAATGCGTGCAATTCGATCCATGCATGCACATTTTCTGCATTGCATGCGTTGAAAACTTCTTTATTTTTCTCATAAACGATGGAGAGGTGGAGAAGATCCACTGTCCAGATTTCAACTGTGGAAAGAAGTTTCTTGAGGTCCGCGAGAAGTATTTGCGACTCGACAATATTGAAAGTGAAAAATTTGACTTTGAGGAGTTTAAAACCCAGCTCATGACCCCTCCAATAACTCTTTCTCTACTCCAGAGAATCTTGGGTGATGGTGTCGGTGCAACGTTGTTCAACAAGTACTTGACGCTCTTCACCAACCACCAAAACGCACTTATAGCCAAGCTATTCCCAGAAAGGCTTGTTTCATGTCCTCGGGAGAAATGCCCTGCCATGATTTTCAGAGAGAGCATGACCAGTCGACTAGTAATCTGTCGAACCTGCGACTATGCATTTTGCAATATTTGCCGTAAGTCCTACCACAGTGATAGCATTGACTGCTCACGCAAGTACACTTCTAAACAATATGGGGGAATCCCCATTGAGGCGCTTGAAAAATGGATTCTGGCAGAGAAAAATTCTCGAGATCGTGATGTGTTACGCTACAAGTATGGATCTGATCTTCTTGTCAAGGTATCCCATGAATACACTATGGATAAGCTATTTACCGATATGCTTCTGGATACATCACAAGGCTTTTCGAAATGTCCAATGTGCGACTTGATCATCCAACGTCTGGAAGGATGTAACAAGATGAAGTGTTCTTCGTGTGCTACATTCTTCTGTAATTTATGTGGGTGCTTTTTGCCTTATGATCATCCATACGAACATTTTAATACTCCTGGCAGTAGCTGCTATGGAAAATTATTTCATGGAATGGTAGGCATGGAAGACATAGCTGACTAGTTACATCTCACGAGAGCATATGAGACGTTCTAAAATAGAAATTTATACGACACGGTAATTGAAAAAACATTCTCATTTAAGTATTCAGCAATAAATTAATTTTTGAAATTTTCGGCTCAATCTTGATTCCAATACTCCAATGATATTCTCCAGCCTACACGCAGTATACGATCTATCACCCTAATCATGAAGTTAAGAATAGCATGCGTGCAATTCAGTCCCACGTTAGGCAAAATCGAAGCCAATATTGCCAAAGTCAACAAGCTATTGTCAGGAGTTAAGAAAGATATCGACTTATTGGTTTTGCCGGAACTCTCACTCACTGGGTACAACTTCTCTTCACCCAATGAAATAAATCCTTATCTTGAGGTAGCTCATTCCGGGCCCACCTTCAACTTAGCATCTGAGCTTTCTTCTAAGTTCAGATGTACTACCATCATCGGATATCCAGAGAAATTTCAGAACACCACTTATAATTCTGCCATGGTGGTGAATGAAAGTGGCCAGTTGATTTACAACTATAGAAAGACGCATTTGTACGAGACAGACGAGACTTGGGGATGCTCCGAAAACCCCGAAAGGAATTTTTCGCCAGTGACGTTGATGCTTGGTGCTGAGAAGAAGCCTGTGATCACCAATATTGGCATCTGCATGGACCTCAATCCATACAAGTTCGAAGCACCTTTCAACGAGTTTGAGTTTTCAATACTGTGCTGGAAGAACGGCTCACAATTGGTAGTGGTGCCTACGGCGTGGCTTTCGTCTGAGTCACCATCAATCAAAGAACTGCTCAGTATTGAACAGAAGAAAGAGGAAGGGAAATCGTGGCAGAAAAAACTAGAATTGCTAAAAGACAGGGCAACACCACTGAAGCTGTTGATTGACTACTGGATTATGCGTTTCTTTCCATTTGTTAGACATCCAATGAACGAATTGCCTCGTCGACCTGGAATAACAACAGTGGTCCTATGCAATAGAACAGGAATCGAGGATGACGTTCTATATGGTGGATCCTCGTCAATCATTCAATTCGACGCGGAAAAGCCGGACGATTTCAATATTGACCTGACAAATCCTAGTGTCAATGTGCTTTCTTCGGCGGGTTGGGCATCAGAGGAAGTTGTGTACCACGAGGTAGAGATCTAATAGGCTCTACAATCAGGGGACTATTGGCGAAGTATGATGATAATAAATACCATAATAGTAATATTATTAGAGAAATTCAGAGCGACTTGAGCAATCAGTTTGTCAAATGTTTTATTACAACGATTCGGGCATTTTCTCAAGGACTTACTAGATTCGCTTACATCAGCATCTGTATCGAGGATTATATTTCACGTAGCCCTAAACATAATACATTGCCTCCGAAGCCCTTAAATAAACCATAAAGAGATATCATGATATCTTAGGTTATTATTTTGACAATATTTTGTTCTGTACTCATATTTTTATGGAGTAGTTGTCCCTTACTTGATAGGAACGCTGCTTTTCTTCTATACGATGCATACCCGTGCCACCTTAAATTTAATTACATTTTTTCCGTAAAATAGTCAGGAAAACTTGAAAAAATGCTATGAATCTGTTAAAAATGGTGGAATACAGGGAAAAATTAGAAAGGCTATAAAATACATTGAGGATATAGAGGACAAATTATGGAACCTGTGTTTAAGGCCCCTCTGGCCAAATGGTTAAGGCATCCGCCTCCTAAGCGGGAGACTCCGGGTTCGAGTCCCGGGTGGGGTTTGTAATATTTTTTTACTAAACCATAAGGAGATGCATGCACTAACAGTATCGAAAAAATGAAATAGAATCAATTTCCATCCTGGTATGATTTTTATTTAATCTATATTTAACTAGAAGCCAAAATTGAAAGCGCTCATATCCGGCTCCTCAAAAGTAGAAGGTGCCGGAGCAACTTTTGTTTCCTTAGGGGCAGCTGAAAACTCCAGGAATAGGTCTTTGGCCTCAGAAGTAACCTCCACCTTATTGCGAACTGGTTCTAAAAACTTCCAATTCTTCATGAGGAGCAAAGCCAAGTAGTCACATCCCATGCGCGAGTAGATTGTCGAGACCTTGATAACGAACTCAAATTCCTCATCAGGCTTAACAGCCCTTGAGCCCTGCAAATAGTTCAGCTTAGAGGAACGAAGATTCTGAAACAAAACAGCCAAAACGGGGTCATCTCTAATGAAGCTCTTACTTTTCGCCTCCAAAACAACTGTTTCCATGGTTTTTTGGAAGTTCTGTGAAAAAGTAGTGACATACTCCTTGACAACATGAATTGGTGATTTGATGAGGGCCTGGATGGAGATTTCCTTTTGCTTCATCTCCCAAAAAACCCAACTGGTCATCCATCTGTCTCCCTTCATTAGAGCATGCGGTAATATAAAGTTTTCAATGATGTGCATTATGGTTTCTTTGTCCGAATTGACTTTAGCAACAACCAATGCAAGTTCAATGTCTCTAACCTTATTGCAAAGAGTAATACAACAATCCCTGACCTGACCAGCAAGTAAGAAGAAGTATGCTGCATCAATATATCTGTGCTTTCCAAGCAAAACAAATGCATTCTTCAGCGCAGCAGTTTTCCATCTGTCTTCTGCAAAATTATTGCTTAAGAACTTGAGAACTTTATCTTTTTCCAGGTGATACACAGTTCTCCATAGTCCCACCAAAACCTGCTTCTTCTTAATCGCCAAGTAGAGCACAGAAACTCTTCCCGAGGGATCCCTCGAATCACCAAATTCGTTTCTTGCAATGGTCTCCACAAGATTAGTGAGTCTGTGCTTATCAACCCAGTATGCCAAACCAACTTTTCTCACCTGTTCCCACGACAACCTATGCTGATAAAGATTGTCGACAGTGCTGAAAAGCATCTCTTTTTGATCGCTATGGAGAGCCCAACTAATGTCTCTCATGGGCAAGTGTTTTTGCTTCAGCGATGACTGGAATAATTCTAAACCAAGCAAAAATTTCATTCCATTTTCGTCCATAGAGCCCTTGTATTTAGACAAATTGTTGACGATATTTGTCACAGTGATAAGTGTTGTCTGCTGGTGTCTGGTTAGGAGCGGTAAGGACACTTTTGTAAGCTTTTCAACGAGCAAGTCCAGAACAGTGGAATTGAACTCGTCAAAAACTTCGAAATCCATGCCTCCAACGAAAGAAACTCTTCTTCTCTTCTTGTCGGAGTTGCTATGGAAAACGGCATCCATGAATTCCACCCCAAGATCCCATTTGATCTCGCCATCCGTTCTGAGAACTTGCAACAACTTTACCAAAACTTCTTCTACTAGCTTCACCTCATTCTGAAGCAATGCCTGAATAAGAAATTGCGGATGATACACTGGCAATGGACCGTTGAGAATTCTCACTAGATCAGAAATCATAAAGCTGTTTTGCTTGGGGTCGTAACCAACCATCAACTGTCTAATGGTAGAGTCAATCGAGCGGTTTGACGAAGTGCTGTTGGCATCAGCGAGTTGAACCCATTTATCGTCAATGAAAAATTGATTTCCACTTCCAATAACCATGTACCCTTCGTCAATCCAGATCAGGTCCCCGATCTCATGCGATGTGTAGTCTGATATGTCGATTTTCTTCAACAGCGCAAATGTAGGGACTTTGTTAGTGTAGTCGTATCTGAGTTGCGTATATAGCATAACGAATCGAGGGAAACCAACTCCAAGAATTGCATGAGCGGTAGAGCCCATAGATCCAATGAAAGTCCAGTCAAGATCCCAGATTTTTCCATTCTCTTTTGGGAATGATTCCTCGTACTCAAGATGGCCGGATTTGGTATCCCAGATGGTGAGTTGATCACCCTCTTCATTGACGATAGCCAATTTATTGATCACTGATGCTCCACGAATGTAACTTGCTTTTTCGATGTTCGTGTGGATCTGGGTGATTTGGTTCCATTCGACCTTGTTGCTCTCCTCACGATACGAGACTCCAATCAATCTGAAAAGTCCCGTCTCATCAATAATTGACAAATCTTTTTCCAAGAAAGTGTCAACGGCTGATAGAACAACCTCACCAGAATATTTTCCAGGCAAAACATCCGCCTTGACACTCGAGTAAGAGGGCCTTCCATCAGAGTCAATATTGATCTTCCACGCCTTGATAACACTATTGTCATAAGCACAAATCACAATGTAAGTAGACTTTGAGATAGTATTCAAGAAGAGTGCACGAGGAGCAACCGTGATTTTATCATTGTTTGAGTCCAAAATCTCAAGCCTATCGATAAGCTTAGCATCTTTGTCATCCATGGTTTCCCCATCGCAATCCCAGATGCTAAAATATCCACCTTTTTCAACCACGACTGCTATATGGTGTCTCAAATGGCCCTTAGGTTTAGTCACATCGTTGATAAGAATTGCATCAACGATGCCCTGGTTGTGGATGTCATCGCCTTTTCTAGTAACATTGAGACGGAATCTTTTAGTGATCGACATACATTTCTGGTGCCCAGGATCGAGGAACAAAGGCTCCCATATGTAGTTGTGCGAAGGAAAGTTGGAGATAGAAAGCATGATATTGTTCTTGTAGGAAGAGGAGGAAGTCACCAATCTCCGGATTGATTTGGTATGGCCCTGAAACTTATTTTTGAGTATCACATCGGCGTGTCCCGGTCCCTCAATCAAACCTCGGAACGATCCTTCCACAAGTCGAATTGTGTTCTTGAGTCGATCATGCACTAAGTAGGAGATCCTATGAGTATCCTCTAACACAATAGTATTTCCCAAAGTCACCGGATTTGTAGAAAGGTGAAAATCTGCATCAGATGCAACGCTCAGGAGATCATGCAAAGACTCTACCAAGTAGCTAGGAAGACATGTTCTGTCTATGTCCGTCTCGCGGATCTTCTCAAAAAGAACATTGTTGGGGGGATTGGTGTCGATGTTCCAGACCGCATAGGCAACAATCTTAGTGCTACCCAACGCTAGTACCAAATCAAAATTAAACATATTCTTGCCTTCAAAATGTTTCTTTACCTCAGTGTCACTCGTGGACTCTGCTAACTCAGCTATTAGTGTGGATTGTAATTTGACATTTTCGATCACGAGTGCACCCTTGAAATCCGACTTCAAGTCCTTCTTCAAGTCAAGCTCAGCCCACAATTTTAAATGGCTGTGGCCGCTGAAATCGTACGTTGCCCACACATTGAGCACATGATCATTGGTAATGGTGTATAAGATGTCGTTACTTTCGGAGGAGGTAGGCATGTAGCTCCGAATGTTTTTGATATTTGCAATGGATGCCAATACGTCGTCGTTGATTTCTGACGTATCTACTTGCCGTTTCTCTCTCCACTTGAAGCTCAAGAGCCATTTGCTCCGTTCGTGGTCCAGGTATATGAGTTCAAAGAGGGAGTTAGAGTCACCATAGTTAATACGGACGAATACCTTTGCAAATGAGTCGTAGTTAGTGTAGTTGTAGCTGACAATTTTGCTAGCATCAGCAGTGATGTCGATTCCTTCCACAGGGCTGGCTTGTTCTTGAAACCATCGGGAGTTGGACTTGATTTCTCCATATTCAATGTAAAGATGTAGCAAGTGGATACCCTTAGAGGTTCCTACAACCAATTCTTGTTCTGCCACTGCCCACTTCATGCAGAGCACCTCTGTCTCGTCGATATCTAGCCTCTGAGCTTCTGTCCATTTAGGAATTGCCATATACTCGTTAACGGGCCGAAGAACCAAAACCTGTACTCCATGGGAGATACATATGAGGCCATTGTCGCCATTGATACATACAGCGACGGGGTCTCTATCCAAATAGACAGTTTGAAGGTTGGGATTTCCATTATCGGTGATGGTATAAATGATCAAGTTGTTGCCTGAACCATAGGCGATAATGCGGTGGTTTCTCCATTGGGCCTGGTACAGCGAATTTATGGATCGATTTGGGTCTCCAGGCACGAACTGGATAGTCATTTAGGGGAATTTGTGATTAGTTGGTGTAGTATATTGGTTAGAAGATTGTGGGGCCATGCAGGCTGAATGACTGTGGAATGATACGAATAGAGAAAGTAAACTTGAGGATGGTTATGAATATCTTCTTTTTGATAATCATAAATGGTATATTTGGTGTATTTGATTTATTTGGATTATTTTACGTGGATTTGGAATTCTTTTGGTTAGTAATTGGTTGAATACATTCGAAGACTGGTCATTTCAATTTGGCTGCGAGAGATCATTGGTTGTGGAAAATACAAAGGCAGAGACAACCTAAAAACACTAAACGGACAAACATACGTATACACATGCATACATTGAAAATAGTCAAAATATTGAAAATAAAGAAAATAAAATAATTTTTAAAATTCTACACCTCATTTAGTAACTCTTATATTCTCAAATCACTGTTCATTATTACACAAATTCCTAGACCTTCTCAACATGAGACTTCACAGTCTTAACCTCGTCCTCTCCCAACAAATCCTCAATTCCATCTTCCTCAGCAGAAGTATGGTCGGTGATCTTGAACAAAATCAAAGGTGCAGCAATTATCATAGTTCCCTGGATCAAACCCCAAGAACTAGCAAACAAAGCCATGTATGAAATCAGCATAGCGTCCAATCTCCACACAATGGCAGCAAAAGCAGATTGCAAGGACTTGTAGAAAGAGGCGTAAAGAGCAACCTTCTTAGGGTTATTGGAGAAAGTACCCAAGATCCAGAAAATGAAAGATTGGAAGATAGCGTCGTGGGCTCCGTAGAACATGTACAAGAACATTGGACCAACGTATCCATCGTCGTGAAAGTCGATGAGCTTCTTGTCGGTCACATTTTCTCTGGTAACACCCAATTGGAACTTCAAGCCTCCGCCCCAGATAGCCATACCGGTGAAGAACACAATGAAAAATCCAATTCTTGCACGAACGGATCTTCTCCACTTCTGACAGTCCATAATGGAACCGAAGAAGATAGCACCAAGCATCTGGGCGAGCCAGTAAAGAAGAGAGTTCAAGGATCTCGTTCTCACGTTGAAACGAGCACCGTTGAAGTTGTTGAATTGGTAGGTGTAGAACCAGTTGGAGGCACAGAACATAGGGAACAAGAAGTAAATCTTGCGTTCGGTCTTCAACACATGGAGCATGCCCTTAAGCTCTTCCTGGATCTTAGGGTACTTCTTAGCAATAACCTTGGTACCGTCTGCCTTGTAAACCTTGTCCATTGGAAGCAAGAAGAAGGCCAACACGATACCGGCACCCATCAAGACCATGAATGCAACGTAAGTTCCTGCGTTAACGTTGGACTCTCCAGAAGACATGTTTTGCACAAGAGGAATCAAAGAACCAATCACGGCACCAAAGTTGAAAATGACCCAGAACACCATGATGGCAGTAGCCTTTCTATGTTCCAAAGCGTAAGACATCATCATGGAACCTTGAGCAGCCCAAGTCACGGCAGCACACATTCCCAAGTAGGCACCAGCAAAAACTGGGAAACCTCTGTTTTCAGTGTAGTGGTAGACGAGAAGAGATGTCGTATACATGAGGTAACCAGTACCACCAAACATAAGACAAGCTCTGATACCGAAAACGTTACAGAGGACACCACCAAAAGCTCCAATAGTAGCAAAGGTTGAGTAAAGGGCAACGTTGGCATTGTCAGCCACTCTGTGGTCGGAAATACCCGAGTTACCAATACCAGTGATGGCATTGAAACATCCTGGAGTCAAAAAGAGAACAAACGACATGATCACCAACTGGGTCATGGCGTGCGAGTAAGGAGGGATCCATGAGACAAAGCGGCGGTTGTACCACTTGCCAGAGGCTTCGATCTCAGCCCAACTATGGTGAACTGGCTCGATGTGGTCTCCACCTTCAGCGTAGTATGGAGCAGAGGAGGACTGAGACTCCACCTGGACTGTATCGGTGACTTTTTCAACAGACATTGTAGTTCTTTAGGAAGTAGCGACTGCTAGATGTGATGAAGAAATGAAAACCCTGGGGTCTGGCGCTCTATATATGGTTTCTGGGTTTGATAATGATGGCCACCTACCTTGTTACAGTCTGCACACGATGTTGCATTGAAAAACATGTCGGATTTTTCTGTGCGACCCTTATCAGCCAGAGATAAAAAAAAAATGGCACGGTATTCTTGTCTATCTGGAGGGCGTGTTACGGACCACCATGAGCCACTCAACATCATACTTACACGTTTAATGATATGTACTTTGACTGTAAGATTCTCATATATTTCATGTTAGATTGAACTTTAGCTCAACGGCCCCGATGCTATACCCCACCATTAGGCTGACATTTGAAGTCCATATACTGCATATAGTCGCGATTCCGCACTTGATGCAACATGGCATTAGGTTTATGTGGGGCAGACAATGTTGCACTTTTCCCTTGGGAATACAGAAACGCAACGTTGCAAACAATACCCAGGAGTGGCCTTGGCCCTTCTGGGGTTATTATGACCGATACGTTGCAATGGTTCTTCCGGCATGAATCTACCATGTTGCGTTTCTTTTCTCCCACTGGCTGACTCTTGAAGGTACTTTCCCTTTAAGGTGCTTATCTGCCATGGAGAAGAAATAACCCATTGTTCTAAGAATTTTTTTTGTGGAGTAATGAAACTTCTGGGCACAACATAAACGTCGTAGAGGGGTGAGCGAGATCTGGTCGTGTTGATCAGGTTGCTTTGGTTTACCGTAGTGACTTTAGATACGCACTTATGGCTCTAGAGATATGCACTTATGTTTCCGGGATAGTAATCAGTTGTTTAAAATACGACTGCCCAAAAACTGTTGCTGTTCCATCTTTGATTTCAGCTTCTGCTTGTGATATGTTGTGGTTTTCCAGTTTGCGTATCTGTTTCTATAAACTTATCTAGGTATCTATATGGTCTAATTCAGCGAACTCATTATCTAACAATATTATCTCCGGACAGTTGTGTTCTGGATTTCGTCTATTCCTGGAACGACGAGCCAACTTCCACAATACTGGCAACCAAATCGTCCACGACCTTATCCGTGAGAATAGGCGAGTTAAATACAACTCGGAAAAACTCGCCATGACCGTCAGCACTGGGATTGGGCAGGAAGTCCATGAGGTACTTACCCTGGCGATGAAGTTCTCGAGATACATATCTGGTCACCTCCGTGAAGTTTTGCCCCAAAAAGCCTTCAGGTTTGTAATAGAAACAAACTTGAAGACACTGTGGATCCTCAACCACGAGCAGAAAGCCCGGAGTGGCGGAGATGGCCTTCACAAAGTACTCCACAATGGCAAAGGCATGGTCGACTCTCTCACTCAAGCCCTGGTAGCCGTAGTAGAGCCATGTCAAGTAGAACTTGAAGGAATCTGCTCTTCTTCCACAGCCCATGGTTCCGTCTGCCAAATCCAAGTTCTCTTCATCATTTTCACGCCCGTGGAAGAGGTACGGAGCATCAAGGGAATTGGCGGTTTGGAACTTCCTGACATCTGGAAGCAAAAGGAACGAGCAAGTGTTTGGAGTTCCGAGCATCTTGTGTGGGTTAGTGGTGATGGAGTCTGCGAGTTCACATCCAGCTAATTTAGCGCTGTGTGTCTTGGAGAAGATGACATTTCCTCCCCAAGATCCATCGACATGAAACCAAATGCGGTGTCTTTTTGCAATGGCTCCGATTTGCTTGAGATTGTCAAACAGGCCAAACACCGTCGTTCCTGCGGTAGCATTGACGAAAAGAGGAATGTATCCCTTGTCCACAGTGTCCTGGATGACGTTTTCGAGTGATTCGGTATTCATGGTGCCATCGCTGTTGATGTCAACTTTGAAAACTGCTCTCGATCCCAAACCTAAGAGAATGGCGGCTTTCTCTACCGAATAATGGCAATGTTTCAGTGCGTACACTGCAAAACGTCTACCAGCATTGCCCTCGATCTTTGTTTCAGGAAAATGGAGTGATCTTGCGATTTGCAAAGCCGTGATGTTCGACCATGAACCTCCAGAAAACGTCAAACCTCCACAAGTATCAGTATTGTTCTTGAAGAAGAGACTGGCGTATTTTTTACCTACAAAATTCTCCAAAACAGAAAGAACTGGCGATACAGTGTACACATGGGAGTTTGTGTTGAGTACCGATAGAAGAATGTCACTCACCACACCGATTGGGTTGGTGGATGCGTAAAGCTTATCCAAAAAGCCCGGGTTCCAAGTATTGACCGAGTACTTAAGCACATTGTCGATGTGACGGAACAACTCAGTTGTGTTTCCTTTGACTCCCAGTTCAAAAAGCTCGGTCTCAGAAGTGAAAATCTTCTTCAAGTCTTGAGGCTCATGGTAGGTACCCAAAGAGCCTGGCTTGAAAGCACCAGCATTGAGATCAGCAGAAGCAACGTAATCAACAATTTTGGGGTGGATGAGCGAGAGAAGCTGGTCAAGCTCCTGTACTCTTTCGTTTTCCAAGCTCGTTGAGATCATTGAAGTAGTTGAAGTTTTTCAAAAAGCCATAGTCGCAGTACGCCATATCACATGGAGGCAGGTAGATACAGAAAATTATTAGTCAAAGTTATTGAAGGATATTGGAAATTATGAAAGGTTATTATATATTAATTAAGATTGTGAAGGTTTTTAAATGTGTTATAGTTTTGGATTTCAGTAAGGCCACTGGTTGATATCCTTTAGATTTTTACGATTGAGTCAAATTTTTAGGTACATAAAATCACTTACTCTATATCTTCATGAAGTTCACTATCCTCCATACAAAACAACTTCCTTTTATTCCAACCAAACCACTTATGGTTATAAATTTATGCCAGCTTCATTCTCAACTCACATCAACTTGAATTTCCTCCTACATCATTTATGCTTTGAATCTTGAATATGGTCACTTCTGAATCCTCTTCATGTTCTTCTCATACTTCATCTCGAATCAATGATATTTACTATGACCTCGTCCATTCCTATGTACATGTTCATTCCTGGTTTCTTCTCTCCTCCTCCTCCCGCAACTGCCTCTGCTTGGACAAATTACGGTTCAACACATCTAACTTCTTCATCTCCTCACGAGCATCAAAGTCTCCACTCGATAACTTGTCATATGTGTCATCGTACTTACCAGTGGATAACGGAGCATTTCCTCTCATTCTCTTTCTCATGTCAAAAAATCCGTTCTTGCATTCCACGAAAGCTCTGAAGTTGGCCACACAGAGCTCAGGTAACTCCTTCTTTAATTCTGGTTTGGTGAGACAATCTTTTGGTGTATTTCGCTCTATAAGCACACATGGCGACCTCTGTAGACAAATGGCGAGGGCTTTTTTCTGGTCCTTGCAACTGTAATATTAGTAATTGTTTGACACCTTTTAAATTCTCTAACAGTAAACATACCTGGCACCCATGACTTGGAGTTGTAGATTGGATATGAGATTGTCAGCTCACATACTAGACAGCACACCCGTACACCAACTTAGGTCAGCATTTTGGTCGCCTAATGAATTTAGCACTTTTTGCTGATAATGATGAATAGAACTATGTGGATATATATTTATTCAACTTCTAAATTCCCTTTCTATCTCCGAATCTCTGCTTGGCTGTCCATTTCTCTCCTTCATCTACTTTCAGGTATCATTGTTCTATGTGCAGTCCACCGAAGACCTACACCATCAAAACTCCACTTATCTATCAGAAATCAACATTGAATAGTGCAAAAAATGCTACCGAACGACGATTCGCTCTATCTCTATAACCTAACACTACGATCATCTTCACTGGCGCCAAAATCCATTGTGGGCCAGTTTTCAGGCCAGAAAAAGTCTCAGGAATTGGTGCTTGCAACATCCACCACCATTGAGCTTTACAGACCTAATACCGAAACCGGAAAAGTTATGAAAGTAATGGCACAGACCTCTTTCGCAAATTTACAGAATATAGAGAAGATCCGCTTGGTAGGCACCCACAAGGACTTGTTGGTGGTCACATCGGATTCTGGAAAGATCGTGGTGGCAGAATACAAAGAATCCATTTCGATGTTTGTTCCGCTAGTACAAGAGCCACACTCTAAAAACGGTTTACTGAAACTCAATCCAGGTGAATACCTCAGTGTAAATCCAAAAAATCGGGCACTTATGGTGGCTGCCATAGAGCGCAATAAGCTAGTATATAAGGTGGAGATGGAGAATGCAGCAGGACTCTTGGAGTTGCTGTCTCCACTCGAAGTATCGTCCAAGAACACGCTTACGTTACTGATATGTGCATTAGACACGGGATACGATAATCCTCTTTGGGCAGCCATTGAGGTAGACTACAGTCAATACCTGAATAGGCATTACGATCCAAACTCGTCTCCGCTTCTTCTCAATTACTACGAGTTAGACCAGGGTCTTAACCACGTTGTTGTGAAGCGAAGCAAGCCCGACTTGCCAGCTTCAGCGACGTTGCTTGTGCCACTTCCGGGCCACATTGGCGGAATACTCATCTGTTGTGAGTCTTACCTCATATATGAGCGAGAAATCGGCGGAGATCGCATCTACCTCCCTCTTCCGGTGAGAGAGAAGACTTCTAAGACAGTTATTGTTGATTCGTTCTTGCATACTCTCAAAAAAGACGACTTCTTCATCTTGCTTCAAAGCTCCATTGGCGATCTATTCAAGGTTACTGTGGACTATGACTCAGATGCAAAGGCCATTGACAAGATGTATGCCACATATTTTGACTCCATTTCGGCATGCAACAGTATCAATGTGCTCAAAAGCGGATTTTTATTTGCCAACACCACAGACAACAATAAGTTATTCTACCAGTTTGAAAAACTTGGCGAAAACAACGAAACAACGTTAGCCTCTGTTTCCAGTGAAGACCTCTTGGAACCTCCAGAACCTTTCAAGCCGCAGGGTCTCCAGAATTTGGCCTTGGTGGACATTATGGAGTCTTTGACACCATTGGTGGATGGTGTATTATTTGAGAGAGCTTCCAAAGAGTCCTCTGATCTGCTCAAGCAGCTTGTAACGCTATCTTCCAACTCATACATGAAAATTTTGACTTATGGTCTTCCAGCGACAGAGTTGGTGTCGCTGCCTTTGCCTATAGTGCCTACCAATATTTTCACCACGAAAGTAACCTCAAGCTCACCCAACGATGACTACTTGGTTCTCACCACGTCACTTGATTCCAAGACTTTAGTTCTTTCTATTGGCGAGGTTGTAGAAGAGGTCAACGACTCGGGATTTGTGGTGGACCAGCAGACTTTGGCTGTTCAACAAGTTGGAAAGCATTCAATAGTACAGATCCACGGCAACGGGATTCGTCATGTGCATCATATCCTCGGTGAAGACGGAGAAGTGACTTCAAAGAAGAAGACTGACTGGTTTCCTCCTGCTGGAATCTCCGTCTTGCAAGCAAGCACAAACAGTGAACAGATCATCATTGGATTATCCAACCGAGAGGTTTGCTACTTCGAGATCGACTCTTTGGATGACCAGCTTGTTGAGTACCAGGATAAATTAGAGGTTTCGGAAGGTTCCATTACTGCACTTTGCCTTGCATCCAACTTCATTGGGGAAGTAAAGGGAAGAAGCAGCTTTGCCATCATTGCTTCGTCAGATGAGACCATCCAGGTGATTTCGCTTCTACACCACAATTGCTTTGATGTCTTGAGTATCCAGGCACTCTCTGCAAACTGCTCTTCCTTGTTGATGTTGCCCATGGACAAAGATACACTATATGTTCACATGGGACTTTCCAATGGTATCTATGCTCGGGTAAACATTGATGTGATCTCTGGGAAGTTGAGTGATACGCGACTCAAATACTTGGGCACCAAGCCTGTTCAGCTTCGAAGCGTTTCCTTGCCAGGACTTAAACAATCAGCAATTTTGCTTATCAGTTCCCGACCCTGGCTAGGATTTTTCAATTTCAACACTGCTTTTCGTCTTACTCCGCTTCTTGGAACCGATATCCAGAGTGGAACTTCCTTTTACTCGGAGGACATAGGTACCGAGAGTATTGTGGGCATCAGTAATGGAGATTTAACTATTCTCACGGTTGGAAATGATGATTCGGGGGGCTTTAATGTTAACAATGAGTTCAGCACTGAGCTGATAAAGCTACGGTATTCACCTCGAAAGCAGATTAAGGATTCCAAGTCCAGCACATTTTTTGTTGTGGAATCGGAATTCGGAACTGTCTCTCCATATTCCACCAACTCTGATGTGGACTCTGACTACTACGACGCATTTGGATACGAAAGAAAGCACAATTCGTGGGCTTCTTGTTTACAAGTGGTGGACATATCACAGTCTGAAGTCACTCAGACGATGGAATTTGATAATAACGAATGCGTCACGTCTATATGTCAAGCCAAACTTGGAGAGTTTGATTATGTGGTTGTTGGAACTTCAGTTAACCAGACATTTCTACCTCCATCTTCCACAGGCAGCTTCCTCTACACTTTTTCTGTCCATAGACCCAAAGATGGCAGCGTGTCTATTGAACTCGTTCATAAGACAACTGTTGACAGTGCTCCAAGTGCGCTTGTTGCTTTCAACGGCAAGGTTTTGGCATGCGTGGGCAACCAATTGCGTCTCTACGAACTTGGAAAGAAGCAGCTACTTCGTAAATCTTCTACAGATATTGACTACTTGCGCCGAGTCACCAAAGTAGTCCATATTGGCGGAGATGTGATTTTGGTTGGAGATTCCAGCGAATCGGTGTCGTATCTCAAGTTTGAGGCCCGAAAAAACGCTTTCTCGCCGTTTTGCAATGATGTTATGAGAAGGCAAATAACCTCACTAGAGTCACTCGACAACAGGACTGTCATTGGTGGCGATAAGTTCGGAAATATCTTTGTGAGCAGAATTCCGTCCGAGACAGCTGAGCAGTTGACAGATAACGTTGTGGTGAACAACCAAGAAAGTTTTCTAGGAGCTTCTGGTGCTAGACTCTCAACAGTATGTGAGTTCTACGTGGGGGACATAATCACTTCTTTCCAAAAGGGTACTTTCGTGTTGAATGGAACAGAAAGCATAATCTACACTGGAATCGAGGGTACAGTTGGCCTCTTGGTTCCTGTAGCAACAAAACACGAGACAGAATTCTTATTGAAGTTGGAGACTCTTCTTCGTAAACACTTCGACATAAGTTTCGAGGAATTTGGCTCTGGGAAATATACTCCAAGTGTTGTTGGCAGAGAGCACCTGAAATTTCGTGGATACTACAACCCGGTTAAGAACGTCATTGATGGGGACTATGTGGAAAAGTTTTACGATCTCGACTCAGCAACGAAAATCAAGTTAGCTGGACAACTCGACAGAACGCCAAAGGAAGTGGAGCGCAAGATTTATGACTTACGTAATAGAGCAGCATTCTGATTTAGTCCGCAAAGATAGCCCATTATGGTCAGTATATAGACTCCATAACATTCTCAAAGGAAAAGCTTAAACTTCACGCTTCACTGTAGGTGAGTCATTTGGCATATTCTGTGAGTTAGATGTCAAATCTGATGGGGACCCGTTGGATTGTACTCCTTTCTTCCCCCGGTTTAACGTAGGGCTAGTTTGGCCATCACTTTCCTCACTATTTTTTCTACCTGGTGTTTGGCCATTTGGAGTACTGAATTGGACAAAGTTCCAAAATGCTGGTGACGACTGATTAATGTTACTTCCATTACCCATTTTTCCACTGGCTTTTGATCCACGCTCAGGAGTGAAAGCTTCGAGCGGAGCAATCTTTTTCGGCGAGTTGAAGCCTAAACCCAAATCTGTGTTGTTCGAGGTTGATGGCGCAGTAATGTTCTGGTTGGATAAGCTGCTGTTACGATGATGCGACGAGTTATTGGAGGCAATCCCACTGGACTCTGCAGCGCTGCTGTCAGAAGCACCTCTGGGGGCAGGCTGAGAACTGGGTTTGTATGTGTTCATTCCAGATGAAAAGTTCTGTCCTCCGGGGACTCCATTTGGATGTGGGAGCGAAAATGAGGGGTTTCCGATTTGCGGAAGTTTGGGTATGTTGGAGTCGGTGCTAGATGAGCGTCTTATGGGGGACGCGAGCTCACCCTGAGGTCCATTGAAAGCCGGTAGTTGCTGAACAGGCTTGCGGTTTTGGGGTTCCGTGAGCATCATTGAAAGTTGCTGGTAGTTGTTGTTCCCACCGTAAGGAGCTGGGTAGCCATTAGGAATGTAGTGTGGCTGGCTATTTCCGTAATTGGCAGGATTAACCTGATTCACCTGATTTGCCTGATTTATCTGATTCACGTGGTTTATGTGGTTGACTTGGTTGGTAGGCATGTTAGTATACGGCATGGGCTGGTTGACACGCTTTATGATGTTTGGATTGTGGTCCACCACACCCTGGCGTTGGTCAAATGAACCCGAATGAGTTTCAGGTTTATACATTGCCTGAGAATCAGGAAGCTGGGAGTGTGTAGCCAAATGAATCTGTAACGTTCGAGATACGGAGGAGCCACGTCTTGATTTCAGCAATGTTCCGTTCTGGATCTTCTTCATGAAATCTTGTTTGTAGGAGTCACTGATTTGCCACTTCATACCTTTCCCGGGTTCGTTGGGCCGTCTTGGAACCTTCTCGAATGCCTTATTCAATGACAAGTTGTGACGAATGGAGTTCTGCCATCCTGTCTTCAGGTACTTGTAGTAGGCGTAATGAGACAGGATCCAGGCATAGATCTCAGCCAACGACATAACACCGTCTGGATTCAGCAAAATGGCTTGCGTGATCATGGTAGCATACGAGTATGGGGGCTTTATATCCTTCGCTTCTTCTCGTGACAAGTCTTGATCCAAATTGTTCTGTAAAGACACAGCGGATACCTGGGAAGGAGAGTTGCTCAAGTGGGACTTGTCGAACATCTGGAAATTTGTCATGCCCAGAAACAAGCCCATGCTCATGGAAGGGGTGTGGTTAGCGCCCATTGAGCCCGCAGGACCCATTACAGCGTTGGATTTGGGCACCTTCTTGGCGTCTTTGTAACGAGCTAGGCACACCAGTAACACTTTTTGCAGAATGCTGGGCGGCGCATCAGGCAAGATAAACATCATCTGAGTACCTCCAATGTCCAAAATGGCGCCGGAGTGCAATGGAGTCGCGTTGTCGGCGCCCACGGCGATTTTGGCGCCGTCTACTCGGGCTCCGTTACGTCCCAACACTTTAAACTCCCAACATCGCAAATCAATGTTGTAGGTGATGGCGGCATGTTGGCGCGATACTACCTTGGCTGGACCCAAGTCGATATCGACTTGCGGAGTGTTCAGGCCAGGTGCTGGCGGAGCGTTTTCGGTGTTTCTTCCGATCAGAATAGCCAACAGCTTGACGTAGAAAGTCCAGTCGCAACCTGCGATCTTGGCGTATGCCTGGACCTCTGTGGCAAGGTTCTTATCGTTGGCATAGTACATGGCCACGTAAGTTTTTTCCTCGGGCTGTTGCAAAGTTGATATTACCGCATTGACCAAGTCCTGAGGATCGTCAAAGTTCGGAAGCTCGTCGTGGGGACGTTTTAAGTCGGCCATGGCGGGCAGGGGTGGCAAACGAGGCAAGTGGCGGCGGGTACCGAGGCAAATGTGCAGCGATGCTAGGTGAATCTGGCGGGTAAGCGAAGAGGAATGGAGATCCGTTTATTGGGAGCAAAACACACAATAACCTGGCGGCTAACGGGGTGAATTTGTAGGGGAAAACGGGATAGGAATGCCAGAGCCGGGAAGGACTGCAACAGGAGTGAATTTCCGGGATCCAGGACTTTCGATTTGGGTGATGAGACGTAGACCTGGAGGACTAGGTTTTTTTTTTTTGATTATGGTGAGAAATTCTCTGGACAAAAACAGTTGGAGTGCACATTGAGAGGGTGGGATATTGGTTACTTGAGAAGGCGAGACGGGTATGGGGATGTGGTGTACGGGTTTAAGAAGGGTAATTCGATAGGGTTGTAGGGTCAAGAATAGCTGTGGATGATCAAACTTCAAAACCAAAGAATATACAAGAAAAGTATCAGTTAAATTCATGTCTGTCGGTTCGCGTGGGAATATGACGTTGTTATATACGAAGGTAATTGGGGCCCCAGTCTTATGTGTAGGATGTTTATTTACAAGCGCACAAGTAGCACGTTTAAATTGCAACTAGCCCTGAGTATGGTGTACGGGTGCGAATCTGTCACTTGCACCTCTCACTTCTGTGACATTTCAAGAAGTCATATGGCCTTCTCATAATTTATAGGTATCACAAACGATTCGATTTGTGTGTCGAAACCCCTGGCATCGGTTGCTTCACACGTAATCACATCCACAAACGTATCTTCTTCTTCCATTCTCTTTTTTAAGAGATCTGTCTCGTCAATGACATCAAATTCGTCTTCTTTCTCTTCATATTCTTCATTTTCTTCAATCTCAACAAAATCTGGTGCCAATGCACTCCATTTCAGGGGGAATTGCACCAGCCAAAGGTATACAGATCCACTATCGAGCCCCGTAGATCCAATCATGCACTTGCTGTAGTTCCACTTGACGTCGATGAGCTCTTCGTGCGAACCTTCTAAAATCTTGATAAGTGATCCCATTTGAGTCTCCCAAACATACAAATCCTGAGAGCTCTGGCCAAAGGTGGATGCCACAAGAAATTCAGAATTGTGATTGAAAGCCACCGTATTCCACTGGAGACGGTTGACAACATCCTGGTAACGTTGCTCGATCTCAAATTCCCACAGGTCTGGCTGGTCGTTATTGAGCATGTCTGGCAAATTGATCTGACGAATGATTCTGTCAGACGAGTTGACGGCCAACTTGCGTCCGTTAGAAGAAATCTCGAGCGTTTTGATGTTACTGTTGGTAATTTTCACCAGATGCACTGTCTTGAAAGTCGCCGTACTGATCACATTGAGCCAACCCTTGCTGGTTCCCGTGATCACGTAGTCACCCAGAGGCATGAAGCTGGTGACAAGGGTGCGATGCTTAGAGTCTCTCTTTTTCGGGTCATCTTCGTCGTCATCATCTCCTTCCACCACTGGTTCTGTCTGTAGCTTTGTGATTTTCTGCTCTCCAGTGGAGAAATCCACATACACGGGATCTTCATCGAAGATAGATGCCGTGAACGCCGTATGTGTGTGAGGCTGGAACAGGGCCTGCCAAATTGGGCTGTCGAATTGGACCTTATGCAAAACAGCAGGATTCTCTTCAAATGTTTCATTGTTGGCCTGACTCAAGTCCCAGACTATGCAGCTCCAGTCCTGGGATGACGAGAGCAAGTACTGGCCGCAATGGGACCATTTGAGTGACGTGATGGAGCGCGTGTGTCCGCCACGCGATAGAATGGCTATGAGTCCATTGCTGACGAGGTCATAAATGGCGATGGTTCCATCACTTAGACCTGAGGCTAGGTAGTCGCCTTTGGCGTTGAACTGAATGGTCACCGAATGACCGTACTGGAACGTTTGAACTAGGGTGTCTGGATACTCCTTGGCAACAGTGAAGGGGTCTTGGAGAGATAAGTTCATGAATAAGATGTAGAAGGTGTAGGTGATTTGTGCAGTGCTGACTAGTTCGATGTATGGGATATTGAATTCGAAGATAGACTTTGAATTTTGCAGGGTTTAATATTGATATTGTTATGTCATAAATCTTTGGGAGAATTATTAACAATTTATACTTCGATTTGAATCTATGAAGATTTCCATGTTATGTTTATGTTCTGGTCCATTGTGTGTGCGAATAGATGGACAGATAGTCACAGGAGACATGATTGTGGAGAAAGTACAAGTAGTTGTACGGAAGGAAGAACTTGGTTATAATTTTGATGAATATGTTTTTTTGTTTCTTTCGAGTAATTTTATTAGATTCGTGTATACATCGATCAACACTCAATCTTCGAGATACCATGTTCAATACGCTGATCAAGAAATTTATGTCACCATACAAAACAATCATCTTGTTTTACCACAGTATGAAAACAAATAGTTAATAATGACACCTCAATTCTAAACCCTGGATCTTCCTCTTTTCTCTCTGGCTTTGAATCACTATATATTCGTGTCCTTAAATCTCAAATCTCCACTCTCCAATCTCCCTCCACCTACACCTACACCTACACCTTATCTCCTGCACATCTACTCTAATCCACTTTCACCTTCTCCAATGGATCCCCTATCACCATCGGAAAGCTCTGTGAGTTTTCCGTCTCTGTCCAGTCGACCGGCAACTCCAATTAAGCGGAAACGCTTCGATGATAGAGCTCAAACGGCCATTTCACTTCAACTCAGAGCGCATGCTTCACTCAACCATGACCTTCCTCATCCGTCAACATACCACGACACCTCCAGAGTTCTGAATATGGTTCGCTGGTCCGAGATCAAAAATGTCTCTAAAGTTGTCAATCTGGACGAGTTTGCCTCGACGTTTGGTGTGGCTCTGTACATCGACCTCTCTCCTATGTACATCGCCGTGGCCACTACCTTGGGTGCCATCATTGGCTTCAATTATCACCAAGATGTGCAATTTATGTTACTATTACACCAGCAGGAGGATCTGGCTTTCAAGCCGGATGTAGCGATCACCTCCATGTCATTTTCGGCCTCATCAACCCATTTGAGTGCCGGATATATGGATGGAAAAATCGCTGTGTGGGACTTGAATGCTCAAAAGGCAAAGCTGGGTGGCTATTTGGTCATATATCCATACGAAGTCATTCATTCAATAACGCTAGAGTCTAGGTTTGCTCGCAATGGTCAGGGTCACTTAACTGGAGTGCCAGTCAATAGTGTGCAATTTGTAGGCGATCTGAACCATCACTTGGTGTCGTCAGATGTATCTGGATTGGTATTCTTCCACCATGGCTTCAAAAAGTTTCTTCAGAAGTACTATGTATCGCAGAAATTGTTGGGCCAGAACGATAGCAATCAAACCGACCAGAGTGAAAGGTTCACCATCAAAGATTGCAAGATTCTTCCTGTGGGGACGTCTTCTCTGATAACAGATCATATCGGTGTTGTGGCTGTAATGTCTAGCAACATATTGGCGATTGTGTCTATTCGTTCGTTGAACAATGCCAGCTCGATTAATCCCATCACGCACTTTAAGATCTCTAAGTCAAAACATGTCAATCTGGACGACGGTCCTGTCTCTGGCTCTTTGTCTTGGTATCCGTGCATTGAAAGAAATAACCATATATCCAACGCCAAGTTGGCCTACGCCTGGAATAACGTTCTAACGATCTTGGAGCTCGACAACAAAAGTATTCCTAGCAATCTCATGAAGGTCATAGGCGATTTGAAAGACAAAGACAAGGGTGTACCCAAGTTACCTATCTACAAAACAGCGAGATGGACGTCTCCTGATCCAACTGACAGAATAGTCAATTTGGCGTGGCTCAATTCAGAGATTTTGACAGCATTGGTGAAGTGCTCCGAAACCACAGAAACTAAACTTTACTTTCTTTTTTACTCCAGCGGTACGAAAACAACATTCGTAGAGGTTGGTGTGGATGATTTAGACTCTCAGCAAATCAACTGGAATGAACTTGAGACGAAAGCAAAGGATCAGTCGTTGGTGTTCCGCAACTACCATAACTCCATGCGTATTTTCAGACATACGCTAATGATCTTGGTCAATTCACACTCCAGATCCCAAAAGAACATTCTCACAGGAAAGGTTTTCAAATGGGCTGATCGTCTCATGGATTTCTTGAACCAAAAGGACTACCAAGCTGCTCTTCTTACCGCCAAAGAGTACTATAACTCTGAAAATTTCGGCCATTTGGTCCTCAGTGGCCTTCCTCACACTACAGAAGAGCGACACAAAGTGGTACGGCCTTTTCTCATCCAGATCATGTCTGAGTCGGTGGTGCCTCTATTTGCTAACCCAGAGGAGGGTATGGAGGCCGATAAAATACTACTTACCTACATGCATGTGATTTCCATGTTAGCCAGTGAAGATAATGGCCATGTTTCGTCTACTTTACTGGATGTTCTTGAGCTGCTACATGAAAATTTCACCAACGAAGAGGTGTTTTTCAACACCCTTGAAAATTTTATTCTCACTAAGCAAATCCGAAACCTCTCTCCTGTTCTTTTCAAGCATTTGGTGGAGTTTTATGTCCATTCTGGAGATGGAGGTATCCTCACAGAAATAATTTGCATTTTAGATACCTACACTCTCAACATTGATGAGACTCTACACTTGTGTGATTTACATGGCCTTCGTGAATGCAGTGTCTACATTTGGAACCATCTTTTGCACGATTATATGACTCCATTTGTAATGCTCATAGAGGACTTATATCTGGATAAGTACGACGACGCTCAGAAACTGCTTGTCTTCACCTACATGTCTTATATTCTCACAGGGCGGCAGTTTCCTAGCGATGAATTCTTAAGTATGAGTGATGCAGAGGAAAGTCGGAACGTCATTTGTGGTGTTTTGTTTAGCATCACCCCGATACATTGGCCAAAGGGCTCATCGACTATTTTCCTCAAAGAATCTCAAGATACAGTGTTCCCTTACTTGTTACGGTTCCTCAAATTCAATACATTCGAAATGCTTGTGACTCTAAACGAGTTTTTTGAGCATCCATACTTGAACTCGGAGCTTCCAGGTGAGCTCAATCGGCAATACATAATTGAGGCACTTCTTGATATTTTTCAATTCAATAAGGACAGTTTTAGTGACTCCGACTTTGTGCATCTCGCCATCTTCATTGCACGCAACTATCCCAAATATTATCAATTCATTCGGTTGCTGGAAACTGTTTTGCATACCACCGTTGAACTCTTGTGTAACAACACAATTGAGGAACTTCATAACGACTGTGAGCTAGCCTTGCAGAGTTTGCTTCCATTCTATGATGTTGAGAGCGATGGTTTTCTTCTTGAAAAGGTCAAGGCTGCTAAATTCTACGATGTCCTATTCGGTATTTACAAGAGCGAAGGAAAGTTTGCTAATGCATTGGATGTTTGGCTTCAAAAGCAAAGAGAGCTGGCATCCATGGACTACCAAAGAAATTTTGCAGTTTTAGCATCAATCATTGAGGCATCGTATACTTCCGCTTCAGAGAATACCCTGGAAAGATTACAACTTGTGCAATTCATTGGTGACCACTTCGATGAACTCATCTCTCGTAACACAGATGATATGGTTGTGTTGGCCAATACCTATAATCAAGACTTGCACTTGATGGTCCTAAAGTGCAATGACCCAGCAGTAGCATTCAAGTATCTTCAGGTACTTTTCTCGCGGTACGATTTGCAAGACATAGGGGCCGCAAGAATTAACCTAGCTGTTCGTTACGTTGAGTTGCTTTGTGTATTCGTGAGTGACGAGGTGATGTCTATTGTTAGTCGATTTGCTCCAGCATTGGTGAACTTTCCAGAGCATGCAAAGACTTTGGAAGCTTATTTGGAGCAAAATGACAATATCAGTGCAAGCACGATTATTCTTCGAGTGGATGGTCGCTATGATGAAGCATTGCAGAAATTGATCGGAGCAATGAAGACGGAGGTCGCGAGGCAGAACGGTGCAGCCATCGAGAAATATATTAATGCTGCTATACCAGTGTGTGAAGAAGCAGATGGAGGGAACTTGTGGAAAACTTTCGTAGAGGAATTGGTTCGGATGACGTCCGGCTCCAATGAAGAAGTCTGTGGAGTGTTGAACCAAGGAATTTACCAATGTTTCCGTAGCATCACCAATCAGCAAGATTCCCACGAAAACAAGGAAGTCAAGGAGACGTTTACAAGCATTTTCAATGACATACTCGAGTTGGCAACGGTTTCTAATATTCGAGCCATTCTCCAAGAGATTCTCACATCGTATTTCTTTGAGAGCGAAATGCACACCATTACCGTCAGCAAAATAAACCAGGGAATCTACAAGTATATGGAGCAGATCAAGGTTGACCTGCTTCGTGGTTGGCTTATCAAGAGTCAGAATTGTACAAGCTGTGGGAAACCTATTTGCGGGAAGAATGTTCCTGCTGTGAATATGATGGCATGGGAGGATCGAGAACGGAGGCGAGTGTTTGTGGTGGAGGAAAGAGAAGAAAAATATAAAGAAGCTCAAATTATTTTATTTAAGTGTCGTCATGGTTATCATACGCTGTGTTTGGCCAATTTGGGCAGCCCAGGGAAATGCGTGATATGCACCAGTGAAGATTGAGGCGAGCAGGAGGGAAAGAATTATAGAATAGGAAATAATGACAAGAGTAACAAACTAAAACAATTTTAATAATCGCTATAACCTTAAGAATAAAATCTCAAGAATTTCTCGTCAATTATCTTTATTGTCAAAAGCGATCTACATGAAACACAAATATTAGTACATGGTCGTCTTACCCTGGCAAACCGCTACATTCCTCCAAGAAACTTAGAAAGCAATCGAAACTCAACATTACTTTCCCACAAATTCCTTGCCCACTAAGCCCTTGCCCGCAAAGCCTCGCCGTTTTGAGTTTATCTGTATTCGATTATTCCTGGCCACGAGCACTGAATGTGCGATTTACCACAGGTGGATGATCGACGGCAGAGGTCACTTCGCCCGAAAGTGATAAATCCTTGCTAATCTAAAGATCCTCCAATCTCTCTCAAAGATTCAAAAGCTCACCTTTTTTTTCCGGACCCTCATTTCTACCTTTTACCTAATTTCACCATTGTTTCAGCTTGACAGCATTCTCACTCAGGCACCATCATTTCCTGTGCAATTTGCCCGATTTGGAAACAAAAATAACACTCCAATAATAGGATCGGCCGCAGGCAGGACCTCCAGACATTAAGAAAGGTGTGTCTATTCCTTTTCTCTTCTTTAACTGGCTTCATTTCTGTCCATTTCAGTACATAATGAGCCACTACAATGATGACGATGACTTGTTCGGGGACGAGAAATTGCGCACCACCTCGTCTAGCTCAGTTCCCCGGACCCATAGCACGGTGGTCGATGACGAAGACTACTTCTACGAAAAATTAGGTGGGTCGCTCTACGGAGGCCTGTCATCGGCCATGCTGCCGCCAGGGGGACTGAATGTTCGTTTTGCAGATGTTCCACTTTCTTCGTTCCAGGAATACCCGGAAAACGACTATGATATTGAATATCCACCCACTGCCTATAACAGATATAGTAAGGTCTCAGACATGGACCATGAGGGGTCACAAATGGGTGTTCTGATTATGGGCGGTCCCAGTATTATGGGAGGCCGTCTTGATGGCTCTGCACTCATGGGACCTCCCGTCGATGGGGGAATGACGTCCACTCTCCATACAGACAACTACAACGTCAATCTTTTAGAGGAGGCCGAAGACACAATGGATCCGTTTGGTGAAGACGACTCGCTTTTTTCTGATACTGGAGAGGAGCCCATGCGCCGTGCCACCACTCTCCGCCGTAGACCTGTTCAGCAGGACGATGAAGACGATGATTTTACTCCTCGTCTCAACTACACCAAGACTCTCAAAAGGGCCAAGTTAGTACACGGAAACTACATCATTGATGCTCCAGTTCCAAATGCTTTGCTCAATGCCTACACAAGACCGCACTTTGGAGACAGTAACGAAACGTCTTTCGTGAGATATTCCGGTGTGACCTGTGGACCATCCAACTTTATTAAGTTCAACTATTCGCTCCGTCAGACTATGTACTCACCACCACGTGCAACGGAAATCCTTGTGTGTATCACCATGTATAACGAAGATGATGTTCTTTTGGGCAGAACTCTCAAAGGTGTGTTCGACAACATCAAGAATCTCACAAACAGAACAGACCCAGCATGGGGAGAAGGCTCTTGGAAGAAGGTCACGGTAGTGATTGTCAACGATGGACGTCTTCAGCTCCACGAGAGAACACAGAAACTTCTTACTGCATTGGGTATTTTCCAGGAAGGTTATGCTAAGTCGAAGGTCAACGACAATGCAGTCAAGGCACATCTTTACGAATACACTACCACTGTGGGAATTGAGCGAGTCACCAAAGACCGTGTCTCTTTGACAGTCGGCCTGACGCCTGCGCAGCTTATTTTCTGCTTGAAGGAGAAGAATGCAAGAAAAATTAACTCGCATAGATGGTGCTTCCAGGCTATTGCTCCTTTACTCGACCCCAAAGTTATCATGTTGCTCGACTGTGGTACCAAACCCGCGAAGGATGCCTTCTATCACTTGTGGAATTCATTCAAAGACCCCAATGTTGCTGGTGCATGTGGAGAAATGCGTGTGGCTTTAGGTCCTGGAAAGCAACTCTTACTGAACCCATTAGTTGCTGCTCAGAACTTTGAGTATAAGATTTCCAATGTTTTGGATAAGCCTATGGAGTCTGTATTTGGGTTCATTAGTGTGCTACCGGGTGCCTTTTCGGCTTACCGATGGCATGCCTTGCTCAATGTGGACGGTAAAGGTCCCCTCGAGAAGTATTTCAAGGGTGAGTTTCTTCACCAAAATGCTGAGCTCGACAAGGAAGATGATGAGTATGAACTCAAGGAGAAGAATTTCGAAGAATCCGGCATTTTCACTTCCAACATGTACTTGGCTGAGGACAGAATTTTGTGTTTCGAGTTGGTGGCCAAGAGAGATAAAAACTACGTGTTGCGTTATGTGAGTTCCGCCACAGCTGAGACAGATGTCCCAGAGAGGATCGATGACTTTGTGTTGCAACGTCGTCGTTGGCTTAATGGTTCGTTATTTGCAGCCATGTACTCGATTTTCCACTGGACCGCTATCTGGAGATCCAACCACTCCCTTTTGCGGAAGCTTTGGCTCCAGGTGGAGTTCTACTACCAAACTGTGACCGTTTTGGTCTCATGGTTTTCTCTCTCGTCTTTCTTCTTGGTGTTCCGTATCTTGACTCGTAACTTGGGATCTTCGGAGGTGGGTTTCACTTTGGGAAAATATCTTTCTGCTGCGTTCTTGTGGGTATACGTTGGATGTGTGATTTGTACCTTTGTATTGGCTTTTGGTAATACTCCTCGTGGCACACGGAAGTTCTATTTCTCCATCACAGTTATCTATGCTATTCTCATGGTGTACTTGACTTTTGCTGCAGTTTACTTGGCAGTCAACACCGTGAAGCTTGTGTTGAAATCGTCTAACGGCCATTTCACAGCATCCATGCTTTTAACCAACGAGAAGTTTAGAGATCTTGTGGTTTCCATGCTCAGTACTTACCTACTCTATGCCATGGGAGCCATTATCCACGGTGAGCCTTCGTTCATGGTGACGTCGTTTGCCCAGTATCTTTTGCTTTCTCCATCATACATCAATGTGTTGAACATCTATTCGTTCTGTAACATTCATGATGTTTCGTGGGGAAACAGAGATGTTCCACAGGCTCGTGACTTGGGTACTGCCAAGGTTTCTGATGAGAACGGACAATTGGTGATGACGGTGGTTCCAGGATCAGATGAAGAGCTCGAAGAGGCATATTTGAACACATTGGAGGAATTGAAGATTCCTGCTCTGCCTGAGTTGAAGATCAAGAAGAAGAAGCTGGAGGACGATTCTTACTACGCTTTTATTCGTACCGTGACGGTGTTGAGTTGGATGTTTACCAATGCGATTTTGGTGGGTATTGTTTTGGCCACTGGAGGAAGCCGGAACAACACGTGGAACGATTACAGAAACTCCACCATCTTTTTAACGGTGATTTTGTGGGTTGTGTGTGCATTGGCAGCATGCCGTCTTATTGGCAGTGTTTTGTATGTCTTGCAGAGGATGATTCGTCCCATCAAGTGGAAGATACAAAGCAGAAAGTCGGTTTAATGGATTTTATGAGAATATATTGTAGAATGAATAAGTACTTAACTTTATCATGTTGCAGGAAGATGTAGTCAGGATTGAGTCTATGATATGATTTTTTGCTCTTGGAGAGTGAGACTATTCTTGGTGCGTGTTCACTACATGTTTCTAAATTGTATTTTTCTGAAGGAACGGTCTACTTGATGAGAAAATAAAAGTTGAAAGAATAAATTCGAATAAAAGGGTAGAATGTAAAAACATTTCACAATATGGTATAGATGATGTAAGACCACATTTCCATGGTAGTATAAGGAAGGAAATGCACAAACAAGGCAACTAATTGGCTCCATCAACTCCACCGTAGGGTCCAGGCACTGCAGATAAACGACAATATTGAATTTCCACTACAAATCAGGTGGTTTCCAAATTGTTTATGGGAATGTAAACAAACTGATCAATCTCAGATCTTCATGTCTATAGTTGCTGCATGGACCAATTCCGATTTGAAAAAGGTCCTTATTGGCTCCAATGGAGCGACATTTTCGAAACGTAGAATGATAGATGTTAAGGATTACATTGAGTGGGAGATTAAGACCAAACTTTAGAACATAAAGAGGTTTTGAAATAGATTCGAATAGATGGAAAAGGCGGATGAGCTGAATGTAAGTCAATTGAGTAGCAGGATGGAGATGGAAACAGAGACAGAGAAAGCGAATTAGAAACAGTAAAGATAGAGAAAGTCGAAACAGATAAAAAGAGGAAAAGAGACAAACGAAAACAGTAGCATAGAGAAAATAGTGGGACGTACTTACCACTGCACAGATACGTCAAAATGTCGACTTAGTCAATCACAACATAACAAACCCTCCAGAACCAGGAATCGTTGACATTATCCCAGACTAAACAGCCGGTCCTGCGTAGCCGTGTGGGCCGAGGTGCCGATGGAATAATAGTGGGAGTAGCCGAGCCTTCCGGTGAGATCGATGTCGCAATCAGGGCTCACACGACCACGGATATCCACGACTGAGAGGCCGAATCACCCCGGAAGGGTAATGTTGACAAGGTTTGGAGTGATGTCGACAAGATGAGCGATTTATGATGGAAGCATCGGAAGTGGGGGACGGAAACCAAAAGGTTAAAGAGGAGAAGAGGTGAGAAAACTGGAAGATCGGAAGAATGTTTAAGGAAAAAGAGAGAGGAAGGAAAGGAAAAATATGAATTGGAGAAAATCGGCTAGAAATGTCAAAAAGGATAAGAAAAAAAATCCCCCCCCCGGAGTTGGTTCAAGGTGGGACCAGCAAAAGTGAAATTCCAGAAAATATTAATGAATGCGACAACGTGAAAAAAAAAAAAAATTTCTGATGAATTGAGGGATTATCCGACATGAAGTAAAAATAAAATCAAAAGTTACGATAAAAGATTGTTAGCGAATCAGGGCCGGGGAAAAAAAGCAATAAATAGTTAGCGCTAATGGCACCCCAAGCATAAGGCACCCGACCCAAGTGGCATTAGAGATCGAGCCGCATAACGGTTTTTTCAGCTAGTAAGAACATTGATGTGCGGGGCGTTGCGGGGCATCGGGGCCAATGACGATGAAGGAAATGCGATGAGATGGGGTAGGAGTCAGTGAGCAATGCCGAGAATGCCAATGTATTGCGACATAGTAGTGGCGAATAGGAGTGAGAATGTAGAAAACAGGGCCAACAAGTAATAGGTAGCAGGTAATAGGTTCAATGGTAACATGTTGAATGGTCACAGCGTCAAATAGTAACAATTCAAATAGTACATGTCGTGAACAGGTAACGTCATGGTCGTATAGAAATATATGCACAGATGCATAGTTCCGAAGGCATAATGTCATAGTATGAATATTATAGCATACAGCATATTACCATCCACCTAGGTCAACTCACCATACAGTGACAAATACTATACAATTGATACAATCCTACAGTATTCACATATATGAACCTAACAGTATAATACTAAACAGAGAAGAGATCAATTCCAGTGCATGTTAAGTAATAGAGGAATTTATCTCAACACCAAGTAAAACACTCAACATAAGTCGCCATACACGGCACCTTAATAGCATAGTAGTATCACCACACCATATTGCCATATTTCGATTGTGCCATACATCCATAATGCCATAGTGGACTAATTGCCGTATTGAAGAATTGCCATAATTACATGCTTTCAAACAACCATGCATTCTAATATGGGTGCAATTACACCACCCAAAACTACCATGGACTACAACCAAAAAGTACACAGGGGACCCTCTAAAAGGTTCTCCAAGATAAGCAGTCAAATCGCCGCTCATGGAGGTCTGTGTAGGTCTGAAAGTCAAACCAATCAAAATCCAAAAGCAATGTAAGATAATGAAGCCCCGATCGCTTGGCCCACCATTACTCCCCTCAGTAACAAAGCAAATGACACCATTGCAAGTCACCGCTAATCCACTCACAATGTCTACGTCAGCTAGCCATGGATATCAATTTAAAGCTTCGGTGGTCGATCCAAATCACAGTGGGCCGCAACCAAAGAGGAAATAGCCCATGGAAAAAAAAACCTCCCTCGGCATAGGTGCGACATTTGAGAGATTTTAGGTCTACGACATGACGCCGATTGGAAACCATCCCCCAAAAGTTCCGGAGTTTCCACTATGCGAATACCGGCCCTGTCAGTGCCGACACGGCCATGAAGGATTATTTTGCACCGATAACGCCTACGCTGGTATGTATCCAACTAGGAGGTTTTCCCGCCTTGGCTCCATCATATACCCCAGTCCACCAGCCCACCCAACCCAGTTAGTACGTAGCTCCAGCAAACTCGATACTGCTAGCCATTTTGGGCCAGCATTCTCAATCGGTGCGGAACATCCCCCAAACAGGAAAGAGGAGGGCGCACCGAAAAATTAATTAAGCCGTCAGTGTCGTCCGAAACCATGCTAGACGTAAACAGTGCGACGACATTTTACCAAAACACAAGACTAGGTTGTTATCTTCTATGCTTCCAGCATCCTGCAGGGAACCATCATCGAGAGTGTCAAACAGACTGGGCACATGAGGTGTTCGGAATAACTGGCCAAGGGCAGCTATGAAGATAAGGGCAGGGAACCATGGTTGGACATGTAGGATTAAGTTATAGGTGGTTGTCCAGTGCCTCAGAGGGCCCTAGAGAGTCCCCGCTACCAGGGGAACGTCCGGTAGATTACGCAATCTGACGTCGGCAGGTCGGGATAATTGGCCTGTTCTATTGGCCAGCAGTGAGGGGTGCATGCAGGAGGTTATTCCTTGATACCAAGAGGATACCCAATTGATGGTCGCCGAAGTAAGAAAAATGAGCACTCTGACAAACAAGACAAAAGTGAAAATTTGTTACAAGTTTTCTTATACTACACCGAGTAGAAATATTACAATATCTTAACAGAATACCACACTAGAAGTATTTTAAAGTAACCTATCATATAAAGTCAACCACAGTCAAAATTCCACGTACGACATTCCTCCACACAGCGATACGACATGCCTTCCCAAAACGTCCATTTTTGTTTATCCAATAATTCCCTCATTTCCAGGAAATTACCCAGACAAAAAAAGAAAAAAAATTCCCATATAAATCCACCACCCCCCAACCACCCACTCAGGTTCGATTTTTTCTTTTTCGCCCCCAGTTGTCGATTTCAATTATGAGTGCAACTGAACCAACCAACGAAAAGGTCCCCAAGACCGTCGAGGACGACGATGAGGACGAGGACATTGACCAGTTGATTTTGGACTTGCAATCCAACCACAACCTTGGTGAGGACGAGGAGTCCGACGAAGAGGATGAGGGAACTTTCAAGGCTGTTCCTGAGGAATTGTTGCAAACCGACCCAACTACCGGTTTGAACGATGACGAGATCGCCAAGAGAAGAAAGAAGTACGGTTTGAACCAGATGGCTGAGGAGAACGAGAACTTGATTCTTAAGTTCGTTATGTTCTTTGTCGGTCCAATTCAGTTCGTCATGGAGGCCGCTGCCGTTTTGGCTGCCGGTTTGGAGGACTGGGTCGATTTTGGTGTCATTTGTGCTTTGCTTTTGTTGAACGCCGGTGTTGGTTTCATTCAGGAATACCAGGCTGGTTCCATTGTTGAGGAATTGAAGAAGACCTTGGCTAACTCTGCTAACGTTATCAGAAACGGTACTCTTATCGAGATTGAGGCCAACCAGATTGTTCCAGGTGACATCTTGCAGTTGGAGGACGGTGTCGTTATCCCAGCTGACGGTAGAATTGTTACCGAGAACTGTTTGTTGCAGGTTGACCAGTCTGCTATCACTGGTGAATCTTTGGCTGTTGACAAGAGACACGGTGACTCCACTTACTCTTCTTCCACTGTTAAGACCGGTGAGGCCTTCATGGTTGTCACTGCTACTGGTGACAACACTTTCACTGGTAGAGCTGCTGCTTTGGTTAACAAGGCTTCCGGTGGTCAGGGTCACTTCACTGAGGTCTTGAACGGTATCGGAACTGTGTTGCTTGTCTTGGTTATCGTCACTTTGCTTGTTGTCTGGGTCGCTTGTTTCTACAGATCCGTCAGAATTGTTGCTATCTTGAGACACACCTTGGCTATCACCATTATTGGTGTCCCAGTCGGTTTGCCAGCTGTCGTTACCACCACCATGGCCGTTGGTGCTGCTTACTTGGCTAAGAAGCAGGCTATTGTCCAGAAGTTGTCTGCCATTGAGTCCCTTGCTGGTGTCGAGATCTTGTGTTCTGACAAGACCGGTACTTTGACCAAGAACAAGTTGTCCTTGCACGAGCCATACACTGTTGAGGGTGTCGAGCCAGATGACTTGATGTTGACTGCTTGTTTGGCTGCTTCCAGAAAGAAGAAGGGTCTTGACGCTATTGACAAGGCTTTCCTTAAGTCTTTGATTAACTACCCACGTGCTAAGGCTGCTTTGACCAAGTACAAGGTCTTGGAGTTCCAACCTTTCGACCCAGTTTCCAAGAAGGTTACCGCTATTGTTGAGTCCCCAGAGGGCGAGAGAATTGTCTGTGTTAAGGGTGCCCCATTGTTTGTTTTGAAGACCGTTGAGGATGACCACCCAATTCCAGAGGACGTCCACGAGAACTACCAGAACACTGTCGCTGAGTTTGCTTCCAGAGGTTTCAGATCCCTTGGTGTCGCCAGAAAGAGAGGTGAAGGCCACTGGGAGATTTTGGGTATTATGCCATGTATGGACCCTCCAAGAGATGACACTGCTGCTACTATTAACGAGGCTAGAAGATTGGGTTTGAGAGTCAAGATGTTGACTGGTGATGCCGTCGGTATCGCTAAGGAGACCTGTAGACAATTGGGACTTGGAACTAACATTTACGACGCTGACAAGTTGGGTCTCTCCGGTGGAGGTGACATGGCTGGTTCTGAGATTGCTGACTTTGTTGAGAACGCTGATGGTTTCGCCGAGGTTTTCCCTCAACACAAGTACAACGCCGTTGAGATTTTGCAGAACAGAGGTTACTTGGTTGCTATGACTGGTGATGGTGTTAACGATGCCCCATCTTTGAAGAAGGCCGACACTGGTATCGCTGTCGAGGGTGCTACCGATGCTGCTAGATCTGCTGCTGATATTGTTTTCTTGGCTCCTGGTTTGTCTGCTATTGTTGATGCTTTGAAGACCTCCAGACAGATTTTCCACAGAATGTACGCCTACGTGGTGTACCGTATCGCTTTGTCTTTGCACTTGGAGATCTTCTTGGGTCTTTGGATTGCTATCTTGAACAAGTCCTTGAACATTGACTTGGTTGTCTTCATTGCTATCTTCGCCGATGTTGCTACCTTGGCTATTGCTTACGACAATGCTCCATACGACCCAGAGCCAGTTAAGTGGAACCTTCCAAGATTGTGGGGTATGTCCATTATCTTGGGTATTATTTTGGCTGTCGGTACCTGGATCACCTTGACTACTATGTTCATGTCCAAGGGTGGTATCATCCAGAACTTCGGTTCCATTGACGGTGTTTTGTTCTTGCAGATCTCTTTGACTGAGAACTGGTTGATTTTCATCACCAGAGCCAACGGTCCATTCTGGTCTTCCATCCCATCTTGGCAATTGTCTGGTGCTGTGTTGATTGTCGACATCATCGCCACCTGTTTCACCTTGTTCGGCTGGTGGTCTCAGAACTGGACTGACATCGTTTCCGTTGTCAGAACCTGGATCTTCTCCTTCGGTGTCTTCTGTGTCATGGGTGGTGCTTACTACTTGATGGCTGGCTCCCAGGCCTTCGACGACTTCTGTAACGGTAAGAAGGCCAAGAAGGACGAGAAGGACTCCAGATCTGTTGAGGACTTCTTGGTCTCCATGGCCAGAGTGTCTACTCAGCACGAGAAGTCTTCTTAAGCGAATACTTCGTGACATTGCTTACTGTCTGCGAATTCCCGCGCAGATGGAAGCTACAATTTTTTTCTGATTCCCGATTCCCCCCGTCATTTTAAGTTAATTTCGTATTATAGTAATAGATAATGATCTAAAGTGTGCGAATTTAGTTTGTAGGTTGTTTTTCCGAGTTGGTCGAATCTGATGAGACTGTCGGGTTAATTGTTTTGGTTGGGCAGTCAATATTGCCGACCTGCAGATAACCCACAGAAATGTCGCAGTGTTTATCAATCTTTCCGAATTGAATTTTAACACCGGCAACCTCATTCCTCATTTCTCATTCCTTTGGGTTAGAGGGGAATTACTTTATTTTCGGAATTTCATGCTTGCTCGATTACTATGGGGATCTTTCTTTATGGCGAAATCCAATAAGTTTCCCCATTAGGAGATTGAGGCAGTCATATTCTGGTTTTGTTCGGAATTTCTGTGGTGGCTTGCCCATCTTAGGCAATGAGGAAGTTCAATTTCTTGCCAAAGTTGATAACGCCGTATAAGTTGAAGGTATTTGGGAATGATGCAGGTTGCCAAGTTTATTAGTTTCGTACAGTAAAATAGGCACCTTCTTTTGAATGGGGGGTTGGTTATTAGATCACGTGATTATCCCACACGTGCAAGAGAATGATCAATGAAAAGTTCTCCATTATAGAATGAATTAATTGAGTGAGGTGGTACACTACAATATGAAGGGGGTGAACAAATTGGTCACGTGACACATTGTCCACCATCAATTACCAACTCCATTTTATTTCTACCATTCTTTGATTTTATATCCATTTCTTTCAATTTTCAGTTTGTTTACTCTCTGAATGTTCCACTGACCTACGTTTCTCCATCCTGACTTTCCTGGCCGCATAATCCCACTACATCTCTTCAAATCCTCATTGAGTCACATACCATCATCAAACTCCGAAGCCATAAGGGGGAACACTACAAGAATCTGCTAATATCTAAACCAGGTGACCAGGTGCCAAAGGTACCCCTGATATCACCAGATTAAAACTCGATCTATATCTTGGACAACTTTGCACTGCCCTTAAGTTAGTTGCCTAGCCCATATATACAGGACAGCACATTCACGCACCAGAGCACATTTTTTCTCTCTCAGATCAGGTCTTCTTCAGAACTTAACGCTTACTCCAACATCCCTTTGCGTGCTCCGTGTGTTGTCGTGACCCATTCCATCGGCATCGGCGACTCAGAACCTCCACACTCGTCGTTTTCCGGCTCGAATCTGGCCATCTTTTCATCCAGAATCCTGCCGGGTCCTCAAAAGACCCCAGTTGCACTATTTCCCACCAGATTTAACCTCCAAATCTGCCTATCCAAACGTCTCCATCCTTTTGCATTGTACATTAGCCTGCCTAGCGGCCACCAGATTGCATTTCCGTCATTTTCCCTTTGTATATTAGCCTCTGTACATTAGCATCCAGAATCTTAGCATGTCTTCCAATTTGCAATCTGGCAGCAAGTCAACGTTAAGATCGGCTTCCATCGGCTCGAGTTTCTTTAACAAGGACTCATCTAGTTTTTTCGTCAAAGAAGACGCATCTGGCACTGACGATTCCACCACCATCGATGATTCCTCTAATACGCCTGTGCCCTCAGATTTAGATATTGTTGGCGCTCTAGGCACCTTGGATCTTGATGCAGAGCTAGAGAACAAGCTGAGTGTTCCCGTTGCTGTTGAAAAGTCAAAGCTGTCAACTCCCTTCTCGCAACAACCTCAGTTTTTGCACAATGTTCCTCATTCGACAACTTTGACGGGAAATCCGAGAGTTGCCGCCCAAGTTGCCGCCGTCAACCCGTCTGCCGTTCCCTACGGTTCATTGACACCCAATCATCCATCCGTGGGGGCATTCGAGTCGATTCCCGGGTCTCTCACGAATCCTGGCTCTACTCCTTCGTCCACTTGGAGAAACAACTTTGTGCCCTTTTCTGCCCCTCCGTTTGCGTATCCGGTCACTGATCCTGCTGCGGTATCAGAGTTGGCTATGCTGATTGCTCCATTTGAGTTACCGGATGAGAAGAGGGCAAAAGATGCTGAATCGTCTGGCCTCAATGTTGGAAACACCAACATCATCGCTTCCCCACAGGGTATGCACCCATTTGGTGGAGTGTTGGATTCCAGATTCGCATTCGGCAACTTCTCTGAGCCATTTGCCTTTCAGGAGTACTCCAGAGAATTAGAAACCCCCGACAAGGACAAGAAGCAATTCAACATGAACAACCAGGAGAAAATGGCACCTTTGATGTCGCCAAACATCAACTTATGGAACCAGCCTCCGCAGTACTACGTGAACAGAAGCCCATCTGAGAATGCTGCTGGACCCGTCGAGCAGTTTGCTTCTAATCCGATGCCATCGAATAATCATAATCGCTTCAACAATAATTACGGCAATAACTCTGGCCATGGCAACAACTATCACCAGTACAATGGCCGTCGTAACTTCAACATGAACTCGGGAGTCAATGTGCACCGCAAGATGCACAATTCAAACCGCAGAAAGGGTGACGACGCTGCGAAGTACGCTAATGCCAAGTTGGAAGACTTTACTGGCGACATATACTCGTTGTGCAAAGACCAACATGGCTGTAGATTCTTGCAGAAGCAGTTGGATTTAGGCAGAGAGTTGGCCAGCTCTGACCGACGTGGATCCGAAGTGTTGGCCAGTGATGTTACCGCCACCATGATTTTCAACGAGATATACTTGAAGATTGTGGAGTTGATGACTGATCCGTTCGGCAACTACTTGATTCAGAAGCTTTTTGAGAATGTTTCGCCTGACCAGCGTTTTATCTTGGTCAGAAACGCTGCCCCCGAATTCATCCGTATTGCCTTGGATCCTCACGGTACCAGAGCCTTGCAAAAGCTTGTGGAATGTGTTTCGACCCAAGAGGAATCGCAATTAATTATTGAAAGCTTGTCTCCTCATGTGGTGACATTGTCTCGAGACTTGAACGGAAATCATGTTGTTCAGAAGTGTTTGCAAAGATTGAGTCCAGAAGTTAATCAGTTCATCTTTGACTCTGCATCCGCTCACTGCAACGAGATCGCAACTCACAGACACGGCTGCTGCGTTTTGCAGAGATGTTTGGATCATGGCAACTTGGAACAGAGAAAGCAGCTTTCAATGAAGGTTGCAGAGAATGCTACCAATTTGTCTTTGGATCCGTTCGGCAACTACGTTGTTCAATATGTTTTGTCGCGTGGTGACGAGCAATCAATTGCTGTGATTGTGGACCATATTCGCAAGAACATCGTGCTGATGTCGTTGCATAAGTTCGGTTCCAATGTGATTGAGAAGTCGTTACGTATTGGGAAGTTCACTGATACCATTGTCGATGTATTGATGGCAAATAACGAGAAGTTTGGAGTAATGTTGAATGATCCATACGGAAACTATGTGCTTCAGACCACATTAGATATGGCCAAGAGCGAGGACTTGACCAAGTTGGCGCTGATGTTGCAGCCGTTGTTGCCCAACATCAAGAATACTCCACACGGGCGTCGGATCATGACCAAGATCCAGAACATCGCCTGACTGTATTTTAGTAAATAGTGTAAGATAGTTCATAAATTCGTGTAGAGGAGCCAACGTTCAGAGCTCCTTAGACATCTACAGACCATCTCCTCCTCCATGTCGCCTGTATGATGCATCACCACCTAGATTCTGCGAGCCAGATTTTATGCCAGGCTGACACCTCAGATATACAAACTTCTAGAACTAAAGATGTCACAGATGAAAAAAATAATAATGATAGAGATCCTTGAATTCTCGAGAAAATTAAACTATTGTTTATTTTTTAATTGAATTGGTAAAAAACAAAAAAAAAGTAAAAAATAAAATGGTTAAGAATACTCCTGCTTCCATAATAGAAGGTTACGTTCCTTCCCCATAAATCCAAAATCATCTCCACCAATTTCTAAACCATAGTTTCTTTACAAAACAAACCAATTTTGTCTACATAGTCTAGATTTACCCCCAAGAATACTCCTCGTCAATTTCATTTCGCTCGAATCTCCCGTCTGGCATCAATACTTTATTGCTTCCCCGATCCTCAACCTCGGCTTGACTACTGCAGTTTATCGCAGTGAATCTTCGATATCGTATTTCACATCAACAATCTGAACCACACGCCTCCACAGGACCTCCCCGGTCTCCACAGCCACAATTAGCCACATCAGTCCTTCCACTACTCGGACTATCGCAGCCCCACGCATTCCAGATGTCGTCGTCATTCCTGGAAACCAAACAAAAGATCAAGAAGAGGAAGTACTCTAGAAACGGATGCAAGGAATGCAAGCGACGCAAGATTAAATGCGACGAGACGCTTCCAGAATGTAACAACTGCAGCCGCTTGAACAAAAGATGTGTTTATGAGCAGACGACGGCTGTTGGCCCCGGCGATTCTCACACAGACACGATTGGGGCCAATGACTCAGACAAGAAGCCCAAAATAGAGTTGCAGATGCGCTACTACTCACAATCGCCACCTAAGCTTGCTGTGGAGCTGCTGCCGACGCAACAGCGCCAGTATATTGATGCGTTTGCCGCCAGTGCAGAACGAATGCATGGCCGGAGCCAAACTTACGGAAACGGCATCTTTCTGGCAACCAACAATGCTACCGGCCTCCAATCGACATCACGCATGGATCCTCAGCATGGAGAAAGATCACAAGTTGGCGAAATAGGCATGCTAGCGCCTCCACCTGCCGCAACACTGAACTTACCTTCTCCATCTCAAATAGGGATGAGTCCAGGCACCTTGACGAATATGGACATGCAAATGCTCTTCGACGAGGCCAGCGTGCTTGTTCACGATATGAACCATTTAGTGGGTGAGGATCTCTTGGAGTCGTTTGTGCTGTTGCCAAACATGGTCAATGTTCCTGGAGATGGAGCCAGCAAGTCTTCGGTTGGCACCAACGCCAGTCCGCTCAGCAATACTTCCGATGACCGCAGCCAGTTCCGCATTGATGACTTTTCAGCTTCTATTCACGAAGATGCATACGTGAGCCCGTCAGGAATCCAGGAACACTTGTTGCTCTCAAATCTGGAGCTTATAGACCAGTGCATCGCGGAGAACTCGTTGGAGGAGCCCCATATCACCTATTTGCGCACCGTCACCACCACAGACATTCTGTACCATCTCTATCCGTTTGCATCTCTGATTGAGCTGAACGAGGTAGTCAAGTTGCTTCTCACATATTCAGGAAAGTGTCCATATCTCTTAACAAGCTTGCTAGCCATATCTGCTACTTTCCAGTTCAATCAAACGGGCAAGGCAGCTAATGATCGTGCCCGAAGAAAGTACATCACGGTGTGTTTTCAGTCGTTGAGCGATGCCTTCACTGAACATTCCGGTTTCAAGAACACTGCCATTTTCTCCAGTAACATCGAGAAACTCCTACTTACAGTGCTTGTGCTTACATCCTACTTTACAGCTACAACTTGTATGCTGAACAATAGCATTCTCAACTCATGGAAGGCACACCTCCGTGGTGCCAGAGACTTGTTGATGAACTACAGCAAGGTCACCAGTTCGTATCCCACGCACTTCATATCGGGCGGCCTTGCATTGGCCAAATGTTGGTTTTTTGCCATAGAAAGTTCAGCAGCGTTCCACTCACCCATCGGGGGGTCTCTCCTGACCGCCAAAAACGATAGTGACTCGAATATAATCAGAAAAAGTATTTATAGCAGCAAACCCGGAACCTCTGGCGGTGAAGATGCTATTTTCGCTGAAACCGGCGTCTTTGAGAGAAGTGTTCACCCAGAATACCACGACGCCCTTTACAGAGTAAACATGGTGAGCACATCTCCCTCTCTGTCAGACTTCAATCTATTCTACGGCTACACAAGCAAGTTTGTTAATGTTGTTCTCCAAGTTTGTTCGGTGATAGATACAATGCGCGTCAATTCCCTTCAAACGTGCCCGCATAGATGGCTCACGCATCTTGTCAAACTTAACGATGAAGCAAGCGCGGACCATATTGTCCCTGAGGTGCTGGTAGAAACCTTTATGGTGCCCTCCACTAGTATTGGACATCCTGAATACAGCGGTAACGACAAGGTTGTGTTTCCCAGAGCCACTTGGGTCAGTGATGTTGATGAAACTGGAAACAAGGTTTATTATTCTTGGTTTGACGCATCGCAACAGTTGCATGTGGATTACCTATATCTTTGGATTCTTGTTTCTCCAGGATTTATGAGATTGTCCAGAACACACACATACGTGCAAGAACTCATTGCAAAATTGTTTGCCGGAGCCTTTTTCATCAAGAGCAAATCGCTGTCGCGGTACTTGGTAGAGAAAAGCACCATAATAGTGGAAAGCGACAACTTCTACTTGAGCCTGACAACATTCGATATGCGTTGCGTCATGGTACAGTCAATCTTCCGAATTTTATCGGGGCTCGTGATAGATGATAAAGATTTTGAAAAAATTGAGCTTTTTTTCATGGGACTAGTCAAGTTGGGGAATGGAAGTTCGCTCAATTCGTTAGACATTGTCGCCCGATTCAAAGAAAACCGACGCAAGAGAAGAGAACAATTCCCAGGTGAGGTTGATACTGAGATATACGAGTACTACGAGCGGTCAATTGACATTCCGTTTGCTTAGTGGATTTAACAACCTTGAGGTGAAGAACGTTTGAATGGAGTTATACTCGGAGATGCAGTCACCATCACCGCATGCACAATTCCGGCTGATTTAACTGTACCGAGCCGTCGTATAGGTGAACTGCTGCTTGAATTGCTTAGCCATGCATGTGTTTGACTGAGAAGCCTCGAGGAAGGGGCTTATGCATTTGCTACGCCATAATAATAGGGGAGTGCGTGGATAACCTATGGAAAGTAGATCCACTTTCCAGGATCCACGATCGACGATATACATCCGCACATCCCGAAAATACGAGCTGTATAGCTTCCTATGTTGGAGCTCCAAATCGTGACACGTTTGATTTTCGAAAATAAGCATGAGGAAAAAAAAAATAAAAATAAGAAATTCCGTTGCTTGTTCTCCGCGTTTTCATCGATTGTTGCACCGTCGAGACTCGTACGCTATACGACAGTACGAAACGCGCAAGTATAAAAATTCATTGATTCTGCACCCCACCAAAACATTCAAGGACACACCATCTCAAAGCAATACGACAACATGGCAGCTACCGAGGAAACACCACTCGTTGAGCCAGTCAAGAAGGGCTACTTGCCGAAAGACAAAATCGAATGGGACTTTGGAGGCCCTATTGGTGCCTTTGGCATGATGACCGGATTCCCATTGCTCATGATTTATATGTGGATTTCAGCCCAATTCTACAACGGAAAGCCGGCTTGGCCCGTGGAAGACCAAACTTGGTCCAGCTTTGCCGAGCAGTTGTGGATTTACTTCAGAGACTACGGTATTCCATCTCCTACCGTGGTTGCTGTTTTTGTCACTTTTATGGTTGTGCAAGCAATCTTCTACTTGACTTTACCTGGCGTTTGGACTAAGGGCCAGCCTTTAACCCACTTGGGCGGTAAGCAGTTGCCATATTACTGTAACGCTGTGTCGGCCTTTTACTTGACCAACGTAATCTTGTTGGGCTTGCACTTTGCTGGCTATAAGATGTACTTTATCATTGAGCACTTTGGCGAGGTGATGGTAACAGCCATCATCAGTGGCCTCCTGTTATCTGTGATCTTGTATGTGTACTGTCTTCTCGTATCCAAGGATTACCACCGTATGACCGGAAACCACATTTATGACTGTTTCATGGGTGCTCCTTTGAACCCAAGAATCGGCAAGTACTTGGACCTTAAGATGTTCTTCGAGGTCAGACTTCCATGGTACACCTTGCACTTTTTGTCCTTGGCTACTGCCCTCATGCAGCATGACAAGTACGGCAAGGTCTCTCCTCAAGTTTGGTTTGTCGTCTACGCTCATTTCTTGTATGCCAACGCATGTTCTAAGGGTGAGGAGCTTATCGTCCCAACATGGGACATGGCCTACGAGAAGTTTGGCTTCATGTTGCTTTTCTGGAATATCGCCGGTGTTCCTTACACATACTGCCACTGCACTTTGTTCTTGGCCTATCACGACCCATCCGAGTACGCTTGGTCTCCATGGTATAACGCTTTGTTGTTCATTGTGTTGACCATTGCTTACTACTTTTTCGACACCGGAAACAGACAAAAGAACTCCTTCAGAAGAATCATGGCCGGTAACACCAACATCAGAAAGACCTTCCCATACTTGCCATACAGTGATCTCGTCAACCCATCGTACATTGAGTGCGAGAACGGTTCTTTGCTTTTGACGGATGGATGGTACAAGTACGCACGTAAGGCTCACTACACTGCCGACTGGATCCAGTCTGTGACATGGGGAGCCATTTGTGGCTTTGCATCGCCATTTCCATGGTTCTTCTGTGTTTTCTTCTTCATTGTGTTGATACACAGAAACGCCAGAGACCAGAGAAAGTGTGCTCGTAAGTACGGAAAGGACTGGGACCGTTATCTCGAGGCCTGCCCATACGTATTCATCCCATACGTTTATTAAGTATGGTTAAAAGTTGTTTCAAAGAAACAAATATTCTTTCATTCGATATTTGTATGTTTACCTGACTAACTGACTACAATTTTACCCTCAATTCAGCCGATTCATATACATCTCCTTCAGAATCAATCAAACTGAGCCAACCTAAAAGTTTCATCTACTTCTACGCTTCATGCCATCCGAATTGAATCTACAAATCTCCTTCCCAATGGTTGTTCATTACTCTCATCTAATCCATTTCTGCAATGGCCACCAACCTCTCATCGATCTCGTCAGCAGTCAAGATGCGGAACTCGCCCTGCGTTGCCACACCAATCTCAATGTCATTCTTTCTGAAATCGGTACCCAACACAGAACTCAACGAAGTGATGGCAAACTCCACCGTCTCCTTCCAGTCACCGTCTACATGGTCCATTTTCTTAAACTTCTTCTCCAAGTAAGTGGTGGCTTCTTGCTGCTTGGGGCCCGTCGACACAGCCTTCACTCCCGTGTAATAGCCTGCTGGATCACACTTGAAAATCTGCGGTCCTCTGTTCTCATCCTCGAAATCCACCTGGCAGAACGTAAGCGCCACTCCAAGGGGTCTCATGTATGCTCTCTGAGTATATATCTGCGAGATGTTGGCCATGCGCTTGGCGAGACCCTGGACAGGCATCTCGTATCCATATTTGTATCTAAACTCTGCTGCTTCTGCTCTGGCCCTCAAAGCCAATGATCTGGCGTCGGCAATTGATCCTGTGGCCAACATTCCAACGGAGGGTGTGATTTGGAACAAATAAGAAACGGTGGCAGGGTCCAACAACTTGTCGGGGATTTTTTTCTGCGAAATCAATACGGCGGAATCCTTACCGGTCACACCAATGGATGTGATGGAGGCAGAATTGATGGCCTTGAAGGCGTATTCCACCTGGTACAATCTGCCCTCAGGCGAAAAGATGGTGATGTGTCTGTCGAAGCCGGCAGAACCTGATTGTTAGTATGTGAAGTCAGTGGGAGGAGTCAAGGATTTTCAGATTGACAATTCAGGTGGGGGTTACATACTGGACATTGTGGTGGTTGGTAGGTTTTGGTGGTATTGGAGATTTTGGTGGAGGTTTGATAGTGGCGACCACAATGTCGCAACATGTCGTAAAATGTCGTGACAACCTCAAAGGTAAGAATGAGGTGGAAGGTTGGGTAAAAGCATGCAAAAAAAACGAATTCTGGAATTTGAATGGAAACTTTGAATTATTGTAGCAACTTTACAGCCACTCAGGTGGTTTCCCCCCCTTTTTTCCTCATGTTTCGCATCATTATCAACCTCATCAATATCTCTCACTAGATATTAGTATTCTTGAACCCGTACACCGGGCCAACCAGCACACCAAAATTCCATCTAAGACTTCAACATCCAGTTATTTTCCCAGCAAATGTCTTCTACGTTCACTACAGACGCCAGGACGCTGGCACAAGCACCACTATATTACCCTCAGCGACAACTGAATCTCAAGAATGTCTCGTATCACTATAATCCAGAGGTTTCTCACTTTCATTATGGGCCCCACCATCCAATGAAGCCATTCAGATTGATGCTTACAGACCATTTGGTTATTTCATATAAACTCTATGAGAAAATGGATCTTTTCATGCCACGGCGTGCCACTCGCGAGGAGCTCCTTGAATTCCATCTGGAAGATTACGTAAATTTTCTCCAACTGGTAACTCCAGAACTAAGTGCCAAAATGGGGGAAGAAAAATTGGCACAATTCAATATTGGAGACGATTGTCCCATCTTTGATGGCATGTACGACTACCTGAGCATATACGCTGGAGCTTCTTTGGACGCATCCAGGAAGTTGATTAGTGGAATGAGTGATATAGCCATTAATTGGTCTGGAGGACTTCACCATGCGAAAAAATCAGAGCCCTCGGGCTTCTGTTACACCAACGACATTGTTCTTGCCATTCTTAATTTGTTGCGTGTGCATCCGCGTGTAATGTACATCGATATCGATCTACACCATGGAGATGGAGTTCAAGAAGCATTTAACACTACAGACCGTGTCATGACCGTGTCTTTTCACAAATATAACGGAGAGTTTTTCCCTGGAACGGGTTCTATAGATGAGGTGGGAATTGGGGCTGGTACAAATTACGCCGTTAATGTACCCCTCAAAGACGGTATCGATGACGATTCGTACATTCATTTGTTCAAGCTGATCATGGAACCTCTAATCACCAAGTTCCAGCCCACATGCATCGTTCAACAGTGTGGAGCTGACTCGCTTGGTTACGATAGATTGGGCTGCTTCAACCTTAATATTCGTGCTCATGGTGAATGTGTGAAGTTCATCAAATCTTTTGGCATCCCCATGTTGGTTCTCGGAGGAGGAGGATACACGCCGAGAAACGTTTCGAGGCTCTGGTGTTATGAGACATCTGTGTTGAACGACATAACGCTTGAGCTGAAGATTCCTAGTAACATTCCCACTTATGACTGGTTTGGCCCTGATTATTCGCTCCATCCACAACTTGAGGGTCGTCTTGATAACAAAAACTCCAAGAAATACCTTGAGAACGTGAAAAAGTACATTTTGGAGCAGCTACGGTTCATCAATTATGCGCCATCGGTGCAGATGCAAGAGATCCCACCAGATCTCACAGGGTTGACAGAAGAGGAAGAGCAGGCCATTCGGGAATTGAACGAAGAGGAGGAGGAAACTCGAAAGTATCAAGCAGTGAAGGATGAGGCACGCCTGGGAGAGGTGTATGCGTAGGGTATTTGTAGCATTAATAGGGCAGGTCCACTGCCAGGGTAAAGGTTTAGACAAACTTGGAACTGTAGATTTATTGTTAAGAAACTGGGCAAAGACTGAAAGGTGAGGCGTGTAAGAACGTGATTATAGGTGAACAAATAGAATCCACATGAATATCACAGTTTTTCGAGACTTTTACTACAGGGTGCCAGCATTGACATTCACAGGCGATTTTTCACTGTTTTCCTATCAACCTTATTTCGCAGCCGTTACTCCAGCAACTACCTCGTTGCTACAGCAACCATTGCACACCTACTTTAACGACATTTCAATAGATTTAGACTATACAGGCAGCATGGTTTCCTGTTGGAGTACATATCCCCACGGTAACCGACTTAGAATTGTATGCGTCAAGTAGATGAGTAAGCAGTGTTGTTTATATTTTCATGCATTCCCTTGATAAGATGTTTGGACCTGGAACTATGATGTAGGATTGATGTGTGATACTTTTAGACTGACAGGTCAGTGTTCATCTTGCATGAATTCAATTTGACCCTTTCTTCGATATTGGTACTAGGTGCTTCGTGAAAGAATTTTGGATTAATATATTTAGATGGCCCGGTTATAAAAGAATCCGATGAGATGACCAAGACTGATACTAACAAGACTACAGAAATCTCACTAAGAAGACTTCATTATTTCACTAAGAAGACAATGAGAATAATATCAATATCAGAAATAATTTTCGCCTTGAATCGATAATCGTAGTAAGTTGCAATCCCCCAGTGAATGTATTCATGTTGTTACATTCCAAATGTAATTCTTAAGCCGTTCTCTATGACTTCAAAACTTCATAAAGTTGTATAGTAATGTGACTTCATAGTGGTTCTAGTGTTGGGAAGTGATTTTCTGGAGACTCTTACAATGGTTGTCCAGAGTGTTTTATTCTTCAGGTGTTTCGTCTGCCTCGATCTACGGGACTCCTTCTGCCAGCATTTTCTATATTTATCGATTCTCTACAACTTTTTAGAAAAAAACATACTTCTATCCTTTCCAATTAGGTCCTTTCTGTCAGTTTTATCTGTAATCTCTCTAACTTCCCGAAAGAAAGAACTAAGCTGTTTAATCCACATCTTTTCACTCATTTAAGACCACCATGAGATCCAACGTAGACAAGAACTGTTCCAAGAACCAATTGAAATTCCTCTTCATCTTGAACTCAACTACAAAGTCCTATACTCAACGCTTTCCTTCGTACCTTTGTTCTAATAATTTTTCACTCGGCTGGTCCATTCTTCTTAACTGTCTTACTACTCACCGCACTATTACGTAACCTTACGTAAACAAGCACTCTACACCTAAACCAATGCCATCATGATAACACCCATTAATCTCTTCAATGTAGCGCAATACTTTCAAATAAAACCATTCCGACCCTTTTGAATCCCTCTCAACCTACAAACCCTCCAAAATAGAATAATCCCAAATTATCCAAATCTCACCTTATCGTGTCCGGCACCCAGTAATGTAGGTCTAATCATATAATTCCAAACTACATCTCCACTACGACCCTAGAACCACCCAGCTGCTGTCATACATGTCCCTTCACCTCGTGCCATGGACATTCTGAAACTTTCGATCGACACAGACCCAGCAAGCGGGAAAAAGGTGGTGAACCACCGATTCAGACTTGTACAAACCATCGGACAGGGCCAGTTCGGCAAGGTTCTTCTAGCGGAGGACGTGACTGCTAAGAAGAAGGATCGATATGTTGCCGTGAAAACCATCAATCGTGTGGATAAGACGAAACTCATCACGAAAACCTACTTGAGTCATACTACTAAAATCAAAAGAGAGATCCAGATCATGAAAGAGTGTAATCATCCAAATGTGGTCAAGCTCTACCAGGTGATAGACGACTTGCGATTCGACAAGATCTTTCTCGTGTTGGAGTACTGCCAATATGGAGAGATTGACTGGAAAAGGTACAACCACTACCATGAGAAGTATTTTAAGGAAGACAGAGGCATCACACTCAATAAGATTCTTCGAGACGTGGTCAATGGGCTCGAATACCTCCACACGTATAAGCACATTATACACCGAGATTTGAAGCCATCCAATCTTCTAATCAGCAGCGACCGCACCATCAAGATATCTGATTTTGGAGTAAGTTTGATCTTGGAAAATAACGCCAACGATGATAAAGAGCTCGGCAAAACCATGGGAACCCCGGCTTTTTTTGCTCCCGAGTTGTGTCAATTCGTGAACAATCGTCTCCTGATGTTTAACGAAGTCGACCTTCAAAAGAGTAAAATCGACGCCAGAATCGATATCTGGTCGTTGGGTGTGGTGCTCTACTGCCTAATATTTCACCAGCTTCCGTTTGAGGGCCATAATGAGTTCTCTCTTTTCAAGAACATTGTCACAGGAGAGCTCAAATTCCCAAAAATCAAGGAGGGTTCGCATGTCAAGTCCCAGGACTTAAACGAGCTCACAATGCTCAAAAGTCTTATATCTCGAATGCTTTCAAAAGACTCTGCCAACCGTCCCACAATCAAGGAGATCAAGAATGATCCATTCACATGTTTTGACCTACTGAAGAAACAGAAAGAAGAGTTCGAGAACTTTAACAAAAACATAATCAGTCAAGAGTCTCCACTTCTAGCGGAAACGTGGGCTTCCGAAAAGAAATTGAGCTCTAAGATTAAAAGGGCATTCGGAAAGAAGTCAGATACTACAGCTGTGCCACCTAGCCAACTTCCACTCACCGTAAAATTGAAAGAATCGCCCGAGAAACCAGTCAATGTATCCGAGTTGGAGAAAGTCGATGACCTTCTCGATTCTTACTTGGATGACCTGAGCTCAATGGGTTCGTTTGACGAAGACACCGAGCCTGAAGTGGTTGACACCAGTAATTTGCTATCGTCGCTCCAGTTTTCTGTTCCAGCCTCACCTCATGATGCATCGTTCCAAGTTTCTCCAACAAGCCATTATGACAGCCACCAGGGTGTTACGCCAAGCGTCTTTAACGAAAGCTCGCCGTTCTCTAACGAGTCCCATTACGACCAGTTGACGTCGCGCTCCAACCCAGAGTTGCGGTCTCTTACCACGCTCAAGAACTCACACTCCAGTCTTCTGGTTTCGCTGCGTATTTCAAGAGGGTCCATTCCTCCTCCACTTAACTTGACCACTTCATCGTTCAGCAGCCCCACAAAGATTGGCAGCAATTTGGCAGCCCCAAACTCTCCATTTTCCGAGCAGAAAACTCCGGTTTCCGCGGTCACTATTGGCGCTGGGTCGCCTCTGTCGATCAAGTCGATGTTCAGTCCATCTCGACGGTTCTTCTCACGTATTAAGAAGGATCCCGAACCCACCATCCATGCTCTCTCGTCTCCCGTTACTCAGGTACATTCTACATCGTCAAGCTACACCGACTTAGCTCCTCCTCCAGCGTTTGGTTCCACTAGAGATAAGAAGCGCAAAGACAAGACGAAGCACCGGGTGGATAGGCGCAACTCCGACATAAGGGAAAACCGCAATTCCGGGGAGCTGATGTATTCCGACGCTGGAAGAGGAAGCTTTGAGGTTGATCGAAAGAACTCAATTCTGCTGGTTCGGTCAGCACGCTCCAATGGGCTCTCGAAAATTTCTAGTTCGAGTTCTTCTCTTAATTTACACGCATATTTGACAGATAGTGCCTCAAGTTCGCCACGGTGGGCTTCGGGTCTGGCTAGTGGTCTGCCTGGAGTGTTTGCCAGTGAGAAGTTTGAGAGTGATACCGATAATGAGGAGGCTAATCGTACGGTGACCATGGATCAGTATTTGAATCGGCTTTGAGAGAATAGAGGAGTGGAGATTAATCGGAGCGAATTGAGGCGAAACTTCTGATGGTTAATTGGAATGAAGAGAGACCATTGACATGTTAATGGAAATTTCACCATGAAAGGAAATATCCATGAAACAAAATGTTATCATGGAATGACAGAGGGATACGTGTTAGCAGATATTTGACATTCTAAAGGAACTCTCTTGATGAATGGAAATGACAAGAAGGCAGGAAAGAAATATGGAAGGAAGGGACATCACAAAAGGGAATTGACATAACAAAAGAAAATTGACATAACGAGAGGAATCAGTAACAAATTAATTATTGACATGGCCAATGGATCATCTCATCTATCATTTTCATTCAATTGAAAACAACAACAGTGGAACATCCCATCAATTAAATTCAACGGGTGTGACTGAAATTAAAGAGCCGATGCACGGCCCCAATAAAACAATGGACAATTGAGTTTCACCCATGATTTTCACCATCTAAAATCATCTGAAACGCGCCTACCTCCGCGAGACAGCAATGTTGATATCATGCATGAACTTGGCTGTCAGCCATAACAACGCAATTGTCCCACATGATTCCGAGACGCCAGCCGTATTTACGTTTTGTCAATGCATGATTCGGAATTATTTGTGGATAAGAGGGTCTCTGATGGGTAATCGTGGGTGATGAAATGCAGCGAATAACCTGCATGAGCCGCGAACAAACATAAACACGCAATGTGATCCGTTTGTGGGGAGAAAATTGCCCGTAAATGGCGAGAGACACAATACTCGAACTATTTTGGTACATGGACTTGTGTACACTGGAACATGGGTTCTATTTTGACATGATATACGAAGCATCAGTATTATACTCAATGTTTTCGTATAATTCTCCCCGATTATTAAAGAACATATCGGGAACTTCATGCATGGAACGGCTGCAGGAATACCAGTAAGACCCGTTGCAGAACTTCCCCCTACAGGCCCGCGCTATGGCCGTTATAGGTCATGTTGCTTGTTTATGGAACGCTGCACATGGACATTCCCCTCGAGTGGGACATGAGCCTTAGGAGCCTCGCCATTCATAGCCAGTCACCAGCACACTTCTAAAGTGTACACGCAACCCCTGGCTTGGCCGATCTGGAACACTGACGCCCTATTGCGCATAGAAGCGCACCAACACGAGGATGGGCCCTTTTTTAAGTGGCATGACATGAGATTCCTCCTTGTGACCTACCATTTTGTGAGGTGATTAGAACACAATTGCATGGGATTTGAATACGAAATTGCAAAATATCGTATGTTGAAATCTCGTGTCTTGAATTCACCCGATGGGCCATCTTTCGCCGACATTTGGCAGATCACTGCGGATGACGCTGCGGAGCGTCGCGAATTGGTTGCGATCCGACACTTGTCGACATTTCCTGTATTTCTGGTGCAGGCTGTTTTGCGATGTCCATTTTGGTTACTCCATCAACGGGCCAGAGCTCGTGGCCAAGAACTGGATTCGTGAAAACCGTCTGCCATCCTCTGACTTAGTAATACTTCGTTGATAGTCTGTTTCTATCGGAAGGTTTTTAGGCCTTTTTTTGTGTCAATTTTACTTGCCACGCCGGGCTGCTTCTGTTCTTGAGACTAAGTTACCTTCGTTCCTTCTTCTTGGCTGTCGGGCTGTCTCGGGTTTTTTCTTCCGACCCCGTCACCTTCCTCAGGATCAATTCATACAATTTCTCGGCTATTCCATCTGATCCACCTTGATTGTGCCACATTGTGTTGAACTTTTGATTTATTCTTCTTTATTCACGACCGTGACACTTCACACCTGAATTTTGCGTCACTTGACTCTGCTCATTGGTGTCAAATCACAATTTCACCTCATTCGCTTCCTTTTCAATGAACGAATTGATGTCATCGCCAGACAGAGACCCGGCCACGTCACCATTGGAAAACCGCAAGCGACGGCCTTTGGGTTCGCTCTCGTCGTTGGTTAACACGCTTGAGTCCTCTGTCATGTCCCGCATCTCCAAGTCGGTGTCTCTGATGGCCAGATTCCCAGAATTCCTGAAGAGTAGCCTCAACGATGTCCCCATTTTTGACAGACACGATGATACAGATAATGACGACGAAAATGACTCCACGCTTAACGATGAAGATTTTCTTAACTCCCCCACGATGAAGTCCAAGCCTCCTGCTGTCATCCGTCGAACCCAATCTCTCTTCACTGACGTAACTCAGGTCGACATCCAGCTTCAGAGTAACGACTACTTGTCTACGAGCGGGATATCTACTTTCACAGTGTCGAGCGATCCGATTCCCCGTATCAACGAGTCTGAGCTAAAAAATATCATCGAGGGAGTTCATTCCAAAGTATACGATGAATACATCGTCATCGACAGCAGATTTCCCTACGAATTTGAAGGTGGACACATCATTAATGCCGTCAACATCGCTCTGCAAAGCGACTTAGAAGAGCGGTTTGTGGTGAACCAAGATATGACCTCCAATAAGCGCAGATTACTCATTTTCCACTGTGAGTACTCCATCTTCCGTGGACCCACCATGGCCAATCATCTCCGTAAAATTGACCGCATCTACAACTCAGATCGATACCCATTCTTGCTATATCCAGACATTGTTGTCTTGGAAGGCGGATACAAGCGTTTCTTCGACAAATACAAGGAGCACTGCTTCCCTCAGTCCTACGTGGAGATGAAGGACACCAAGCACAAGAGAACCTGTGAGGTGGAGATGAGTAAGGTGTTGCAGGCATCCAAATTGACCCGGGCGAAATCTTTCAACCAGTTCCAACCTCGTCTCTCGGTGTCTCATGCACGGTCATCATCCTTTACAGCACTTCTTTCTTCCTCTGATCAGAACTTATCGTTGGGTGCTTCCACCCCTTCTCTCCGCAAGAGCAGAAGCTCCAAGATACACAAGAAGGAGCGTAGAGATTTGAGATCACAGTTCACGCAATCATTACTCGTATTACCTACTTCCTCCGACATCTCCAAGTTGGACTCGCCGGTGTCATCTACCTTTGAAGACGACTTTGCTCCACCTCCCACATTATTCCGAAACCACAGCAAGAGCTTGTCCAGCCTGCTGCTCTCGGTCCACTCATCGCTGCTGCTGGTCTGCTCCGAGTCCTTTTCTGCATTTTCTTCGAGCGATTCGCTTCTGGAGACGTATTCTCCATTTGCAGATTGTTACGAATACTTCGACAGTGTCTCCACGAACAATTCTGGAAATTTGCTTTCAGGAGGCACCAAGTCTACTACAGGCTACGCTTTTCCAGCCAATGGCCACCAGTTTCACTCTGGCAACAACACTCCCTTTACACAGAACAGTAATCAGGCGTCTAAGAATAAAGCCCGTCTCAGCTGGGGCCGCACCAATCGCCTGGGCCAGCAATTTTTGTCATCTCCCACCATCAGCTCGCCATTGACGGGAATTACGGCGGCCACATTTGAGTCTGCTCACTCAAACAATACTCTCATGGATGTTATTAATGATAGCGAGGTTGAGTTTTCGCTTCCTACGAGACATTCCAGCCGCAAGAGCCTGTTTTCATTTGTTAATGGTCAGCGTAATGGAAATACCCTGGACATCGACGAGGCAGATGAAGAGTCCGATTAATTATACCTTCGTTTGAGCTAATACAAATTATATCATTGAAAGTGTAGAATAGTATGCCAAGTGTCTTAAGTCTCAATGCGTGCCTTGGATCATTGCACAATAAAGAAAAAGAAAAGAGATTCTTGATCCGGCCCAGTTTTGGTTTATTGACATATTCTAGTATTTGATGACCATTGCATTGACTTTACGAACTTCTGGAACTAGCCAATGTACTTGAATTATGTAGCACATTTGGCCATTAGAGGAATGCATTGCTTTTAGATTGGTACATTGGACATTTCAAGTAAGACATAGTACATGTTCTAATTTTGGGATAATTACTACTGAAAGTGAGAGTTGCCCTTGTTTACTTGTTTAGATAAACACGTTCTAGACTCAGTTATTTCAAATGATTGGTCACTGCTTTGTTTACACTTAGGGTAGACCAATTGGTTTAAATTGTGATGTACGTCCTACGAAAGTGCGAACACTAAAAGTTATAGAAACTTTTGAAGTCTTGCAAGTGAGTTCTGAACGCTGAATCCATTGGCTTATCAAATCTTCAAGGTTTTTGATATTCTATTCAGCCAAGGATTGCTGATCTACTGTCACTCCCATACTCTCATCTAGCGTAGTATCTATTCTCCAACCTGTGGTTATGGTTGTTATTATGTCATAGTACGTACCAGAATACTTATCACCAGTCAGAATATGGTCCATTTCGTGATACCAGGGAAGAGGATGTAAGGTAGACAAAAGAGGCAAAACAAAGCCGGTAGATATTTACTTTAGATTCCAAGATCGTGACTTGGTTGATACATCATAAGCTCGAGGAATGACAATTGAATGTACTTGCTTCATCTTGATGTTTAAACGCAATGGACTACCACACTGGCAGGTACAAAAGAAGGGAAAGACAATCGCTTAGCAGTCCACGCTATTAATATACTTTCTACATTCCTCTCGAAAACGTAATTCATTGGCCTCCTCAAACTTACAAAAATAAATAGCAATTACAACTTGCCCTTGTCGGAAATCAACTTGATGGCAGCGTTGTTGATAGCAATGGTCTTTCTGTCAACCACATGAGTCTGGAAAATGACAGTGTCACCTTGCTTCCAGGCGTAAACTCTCAAAGTCTCACCTGGGAACACAATACCAGTGAATCTACCCTTAATCTCGTTGAAAGCTCCAAACTCATCCAACAAGACCTTTGCAGACAAACCATAGGTACACATTCCGTGCAAGATTGGAGAATCAAACTTAGCACCGGCAGCAAAAGCAGGGTCAATGTGCAATGGGTTTCTGTCTCCAGTCAATCTGTACAATGCAGCCTGGTCCTTGGAAGTGACAATGTCCTTCACAAAGGTTGGCTCAGTCTTTGGTGCATTGAATGGGTTGGTTGCAAAGGTTGGTCTCTCAGCATAGTTCTTAGTGTCACCCTCACACTGTCTGATGAAGAGAGTAGCTTCATTCTCGAAGAGAATCTCTCCGGTCTTGGTGTCTCTAGACTTCGAACCGTTGACAATGACACAATTCGTACCCTTCTGAGCAACAGACACTGGGTGGAAACTGGTGACAACCTCACCCTCGGTTGGGATTGGGAAGGCGTTGATCTTAATGTACTGCTCACCGTGCAACAAAAGCATTGGGTTGAAGTTTCTCAAGTACTGAGCAAACGACTCCTGAGACTTAACCGAGTTGAAGGTTGGCAAGTGACAGAACGATGGTACGACCTGGAAATCCGAGTCGTTCTCGTAAACGTACTTCAAGTCGGTGACCTTGGCACCAACACCGAGGTTGTACAAGATAACCTCTCTATCGGTCCAAGAGAAGACTGGATCTGGGAGCTTGTTGACGTCAATCTCGTCATCGTCGTCCTCTTCTTCGTCCTCATCATCCTCATCATCGTCGTCACCACCGACAGCCTCCAAGATGGCCATGGAGGACTCAGTGGTTGAAGATGGGTTGGCAGTACCGGTGGAGAAGTCAACAATGTCGGCAATGTGCTCTGCAATGAACTCGGCAGAAATGTCCTCGTCATGGGACACAGCACCCTTAGCTCTCTGCCATCTGGTGGCACCGATCCATCCACCACCACCCTCGAACAACTCACCAGTAACTGGAACCTGATCAGAAGCCAAGAAGATCAATAATGGAGCAACCAACTTTGGTGGGTACAAGTTCTTGTCCTCCTCTCTGAAGATAGTCATGGTCATGGCAGTCTCAGCATGTGGGGCAACGACATTCACCTTGATGTTGTTCTTAGCACCCTCAATGGCGATGGTCTTGGAGAAACCGAGAATGGCGGCCTTAGCAGCGGCATAGTTGGCCTGGCCAAAGTTACCGTAGATACCAGAGGTGGAAGCAATGTTCACCACTCTACCGTAGTTCTGCTTCAAGAAGTGAGGCCAAGCCAACTTGGTCAACTGGTAGGTACCAATCAAGTGGACCTTCTGCACTTGGATCCACTCCTCGTAAGTCATCTTGGCGAAAGAACGGTCTCTCAAGATTCCAGCGTTGTTCACCACAACGTCAATCTTGCCGTACTTGCCGATGACATTGTCGATGATCTCCTTGGCCTGCGAGGCAACATCATGCTGGTCACCGTGGGCATCTCCGCCAGCGGCCTTGATCTCCTCTACAACCTTGTTTGGATCTTTGAAGTCATTGACAACAACCTTAGCACCAACCTTAGCAAAGGCCAAAGCGTAGTCTCTACCCAATCCGGCACCAGCACCGGTGATCAACACCACTTTGTCCTTCAATGACACTGGGTCCACGCCCGAGTTGTCGTTGGCAGACAACTGCTTAGCAGCCTCGTTCAACGACAAGTAATCGTTCAACATCTTAGGATGCTGAGTGTGCAACAACTCTGGCTTGCCAGCGTTGTCGAAGTTACGGATCTCCTCAAACTTCTTGGACACTGATTCAGCGGTGAAGGAGTCGTCTGGCTTGAATAAAACACCTCCAGATCTCTCCCATCTGATCTGAGCAAAGAAACCAGCAGCGACCTCAAAGATCTCTCCGTTGACTTTGTCGTTGGCCTCAGAGGACAAGTACAAAACCAAAGGAGCAACCTTGGATGGGTTCAACTTCTCCAAGACTGGAGGAGGCAACACGGACTCAGTCATTCTGGATCTGGCCAAAGGAGCAATGGTGTTTGCCTTGATGTTGTAACGCTCACCTTCCTTGGCCAATGTCTCGGCGAAACCAACCAAACCCAACTTGGCAGCGGAGTAGTTTGCCTGGCCAAAGTTACCATATAATCCCGCAGGAGAGGCGGTGTTGATGATTCTACCATAGTTCTGCTTTCTGAAGTACTCCCAAGCAGCCTTGGTGACCTTGTAAGCTCCGTTCAAGTGAACATCAACAACCAACTGGAAGTCCTTATCGGCCATCTTTTTGAACGAGGCATCACGCAAAATACCGGCGTTGTTCACCACAACGTGCACGGTACCAAAGTTCTTGACAGCAGTCTCGATGATCTTTTCACCGTCCAAAACGTTGTTGTAGTCAGCAACAGCAATACCGCCAGCCTTCTTAATTTCTTCCACAACAACATCGGCGGCACGCGAGTCGCCACCTTGGCCGCTCAACGATCCACCCAAGTCGTTCACCACGACTTTGGCACCACGCTTAGCATATTCCAAACAGTAGTACTTACCCAAGCCACCTCCGGCTCCGGTCACGACAACAACCTTGTCTTTGAAAGAGACGGTCATGATTGTTATTTTTAAATTCTAAAAGATTTTCTGAAGTAAATCCTTGGTCGTTGGAGTTGGGGGATATTCCACTTATTATATAGTGGATGATTTTGCGGGGTGAGCCTGTGAAGTTTCCCCAGACAAACCGAGGTACTGCACACAAATAGGAAGAGAGATTGATCACCAAATTATCGAGTTAATAGAGAGATGGACGTTTAGGAATTGTTAGAGTACGATTGATTGGGAATAGTAAACTCAATGAAATGACTGGGCTACTTTTTTTTTTCGAAGGCTTCAACGGTTTTGTAAATAGAATATATTTGTCGAGAGAGTTTTCCAAATTATCGAAGCGAGGAGGTACGGGTGTTTCTCTCCCATCCGAGGATCACCATCTCCACACATTAAAGTCGATAAAAAAAAATGCTTGGAGACATTCACCACAATCTCTACAGTTCAATTTGCACAACACGGCAGCCACAATATTTTGCAAAAGGGGAATTATCGACCTTTCAACCAATGACTTCTCGGGGTATCCTCGGCTTCACTATAGATCTCGCACCCGTACCTCCGATACCAGCCCTCCGATGGCACATGCGAGGGGAATTCGGTTATTCGACTTTTTCCGGTCAATCCATGGGAATCACATCCGGAGGGTGACGACTGTGGATTGATGAGGAGTGTATTTGGTGAAGATAGGGCTGGATGGATGGATGCGGAGTCGTAGTTGGTGATTTAGATAAATCGGAGACATGGAGCTGGAAAAACGATTAATTGAGGGTCGAGATAGTTATTGTGGAGATTGGAGTTATGAGACTAAGTAGACTAAGTGGAATGGAATAAATTGATTATTCTATTTTATGATTTTGAATTGTGAATTTTTCTTATTTAATCAAAAATAATCTGGCAGGTGATTATGTATTCAGATTGTTGTCATTGACATTTTCACATTGTTTGTCACAATTTTACAATTTCACATTTTCGGAGTCTGATAGCAATGCGAACAAATGTAGGAAACGAGCATGATTGTCATTGACGTGCAATGGGTGAGAATTTTGTGAAAATGACTCAGATTGATAGGTTGATTGAAATGAATAACTTTAATGATTTGATTAGTTTAAATTTCAATTGATACGATTGGAGTGTACATTCTAGAGTTCCTTGTTAAGATTATATTGAGCTGAGGTTCTGTTAGGTTGATTGTCAATTACCTGGTAGCCTCAAGATTCATAACTAGATAAATTTCATGAAAGAATATTTGAATTGATTAATTAAAGTGTCTCCTCCATACAGCTGCCGTATTCACCATCAGACATTTTACCTTTATTGTCTTCATTATTGACAAATATTATTCTATCTGTTGTTGTGTCGGGATCAGGTATCATGAGGCAGGCTATCTTTGCATTTTTAATCATACTACAAGATGAAGCTCACTGTCTTGCTATTTAAACCTTCGAATACTATATCTGGAACCTCACTATATTTGCTAGAGCAAGAAATTCGACGCCATCTCTAGGTTTTGTTAACAATCTATCTTCTTATACAATATTAAGAATGTACACAGTATAGAATCCTCTCGGTGGCCAAGCTGGCTAAGGCGCGAGACTGTAATTGAATTGTAATCTTGAGATCGGGTGTTCGACTCACCCCCGGGAGACTTCTTTTTTTCGCACCAAAACTTTTTGGCTCATCTCATCTCATAATTTTTAAATACTCATTGCACATTTTATCACATACCACATGCCTTCAAGAAACTCCATAAACAAGCCCAAGGGCAAGATCCATAGAGCACAGCACGGTGCTGCCATTTCCAAAAAGAGAGCTGCACGTTCCAAGGCTGCTCTTCCCACTAGATCTTCTGCTGGAAGATATAATACTGAGACTGCTCCAAGACCTACAGACTCACATGCTTTGGCCTTATACAGTGGATCTGGGCCTAGCTTGGGCAGTGGCGTGACCACTAAGTCTCTTTCCAAGAAGAGAGCCAAGAAGATCGAGAGAAACAGCCGTTACGTTGCTAAAAGAAACGAACAATTGTCGATTGATTTGGCAGCCAAGGAAGAGGGCATGGACGTAGACATGGACGGCGAATCCAAGAGAGTCAGAAACAAGAAGCCACAGACACAGTTGGAGAAGGTTAAGGAGGCTCTTTGGGCGGCTGTGGATGACGTTTCGGGTGCATTTGAGGTGGATGTTCTGGGCGAGGGTACCACCATTGGAATCCAGGCCTTTTAATTGCATGAGGGAATGAAGCATTTAGGGATTAATCTAAGACTGCGGAATGAATGTAGAGGAAGAGACAGATAGGCGAAGGAGAGAGAGTTGAAGTGGAGGGGAAGCCCGAACCAGTATGATTTTTCAATTAAGGTAGATCAATGAATCCCATTCTATGTCGATCTTCATTTGCTGGCCCAGCGTATTAGATAGAATTCGAACTATCAACAATATTCGGCGCCCATTGCTCTTTTAGTGGTCTAGTACCCAATAAATATATACATTGTTCAATCCAAGACACAGATCATTTGAGGTTCCTTAACATGCGTATCTCAATTGTCATTCCACTTAGTCACATAATGTTCAAAGTCCGTATGCGTTTCGCCACAATAATACTGTCTCTATTAGACATTCGACAATTAGCTCCATATCTTATTGCACATGCATTATCCAGCTCTACTAATCGTGCCCTACGTTTCACAGCTCTATTTCTCAACCCACTAAACATCTACAGCATCAATTCACATATGTGTAACAGGCGAAAATACAACCTTCGTACTACATGTCTCATCACAGTTTTCTTCCTTCACTATCTACTCCGTGTAAACACCTTTCTTCTTCAAACTGGCATTAACAGTCTCTCTCATATAGTCAATAAGCACCACAGGGTCTGGAGCGGTGAAACACGAGGTTCCTGCAACAATAACATTGGCACCAGCATCAGCAGCGGCGGGAACGGTCTCCTTGCCCAATCCACCGTCAACTTGGATGTTCAATTGCGGGAATCTCTCTCTCAATTTCTCAACCTTAGGCATCATGTCAGCCATGAACTTCTGGCCACCAAAACCGGGCTCCACGGTCATCACCAATGCCATATCCAAGTGCTCACCCAACTCGTAGAGCACATCCACGGAGGTTCCCGGCTTAATAGCACAGGCAGCCTTCAAACCGTGTTCCCGGATCAATTTTACAAGGGCCAATGGATCCTTCGTAGATTCATAGTGAAAAGTATACTGATCACCACCAGCCTTTGCGATTTCCGGAACCCACTTCTCAGGCTCCAGAACCATCATGTGACAGTCGAAAAATGTCTTTTCGGCGGCTCTTGGGATCTCCTTTCTCAAGCTGGAGATGATAGGAGGACCCAATGAGATGTTGGGTACGAAATGACCGTCCATGACGTCAATGTGGAGCCAATCGGCACCGGAATCGTACATCTTGTGGCAGTTACAGCCCAAGTTGGCGAAGTCGGATGCAAGAATGGAGGGTGCGATGATAGCCTTGACCATAGTGGAAGAAGTGTAGTTGGTGATTGCTAAAGATGAATTGTGCACTCCAAGTAGGTGGAGGTGTTCTAAGAGAAATGTAGGAGAATGACGGCCAGAGACTGGGATCTTGAGGATTTATGATATTTCTCTATTTTATTCTACTCTTCTTTTTTGAATTCTTTGTTGGATGTGAAATTGGGATATCAAGTTGAGATATCTAGTGGGTAGTGAAGGTTGGTGATCTGAACGAAGATTGCGAAGTAAATATCTATGAATGCACAGACGGAGAATAGATAAGAAAGAAATCGGTTATAGGAAGTAAAGATGAGAGATGAGTCTTTTAGTATTTAAGAATAGACTGAAAGATCATCAGTGACTGAAAGATCATCAGTGACTGAAAGTTATATTGGGTGTGATGATGAATGTTGAGATAAGTGTATATTGAGATAAAGATGAAGATATGGAAGTTATGGAAGGTGCAAAGATGGAAATAATAAAAGAGATATAAATAGGGAAAAACCTTTAGATGATGGTTCATGGCCGGCCCTTAGTATCCATTTAGATTAGAGTGAAAGAGACGAGATCAGTAATTTGGTGACATGTAGACGATAAGTGAACCAATATTGATAGATAAGCAGCTATATTCTACAATAAAAAGCAAAAAGATGAATCGAACTACCTATTCAGACATTGGTATCTTTTAATTTCAATGAACTTCGTCCTTTTCACACATCCATCGCCACCGATGTTGTCCTCAGGTGGAAGACACCATATATAATTCGATATAGATAAACAAAATAGACGTAATTTTAAACATAGACAAAAGAAACAACAACGAATAGAAACTTACAAATCTAAATATCCACCACATGACACTATACTATTATTGCCTATCTAATTAGAGAGATCCAGGAAATCCATGGTTGCTTTGTCGCCTCTAACACCTTATAACTTTACAACTTTTCAAAACCAAAAAATCCATTTACTTTCTGTTCTTTCCATCAACTACAAATCACTTTCCTTTCTTTATAAATTCCTCCAAATTTCCAATTTCTCATCTCCATTACATTCCACCCGTCACATCTCCAACTCATCCATTCTCACCAACTTCCTCCATACACCGCGCCTCAACCACCTACACTTCTTTATGGCACACTCCACCAACGACGGCGCCTCCTTCTCGGAGCAGCTCTTGGAGTGCGCAAGAAGAAACAACACCGAGCTTTTACAATCCATCATCGCCGAGTTGCCTGACGTCCATGCTGTGGCCAAGTTGGTCAACTCCACCAAAGAAGTGATCTCCAACAACTCACCCTTGCACATTGCTACGCTGTTGGGAAACTGGGAGTTTATAGACATGGTGCTAGACATTGAGGGGGTGGAGATCGATCCGTTGAACAGAGACGGCGACACGCCGTTGCATTTGGCGGTCAAGTACGCTGCTTCGGAACCGGAGTACGGTTACTTTATCATAGACAACTTGCTTGATGCAGGGCTGGATGCTAAGATCGTGGATCGGTCGGGCTTGAAGCCGGTCAATTACGTGGTGAACAATGAGAAGCTCCGGACCTTGTTACAAAGTGCCGAGTACGCTGCTGCTGTGGAGGAGGTGGAGGTGGACGATGACGACGATGACGAGGGAGATGAAGGTCTGGCCTCAGATTCGGATTGATAGTTGAATGCATGATATGGACGGATGGATGCTGTAGAGTCGACGGTTAATATTGGGAGGATGTTGCTTGTTTAGGCAAATCCGGTCAGATAAGAACCAGTCAGATAGATCCAGTTAAATAAGTTCCAGAAGAGCCAACTACGGCCAGCCAAACGATCACGCTGACTCCACCCAACAAAATACTGGTTCCAGTAGAGTAGTTGATATCTTGAAGTTCTACTTTTATTTTATTCTGTTTATGCATTATGTTCATCTTCCAAAACTCACTTAACCTCTAGTTCCACTAAGATGTCTCTTTACATTCGTCTGCCCATAATCTCTACCCCAACTCTATATCTTCTTTACTTGTTCTTGGCCAACTGTCAAATTGTTTCCATGCATGTTCTTTGTCTTCTCTTCTGTCAATCTTTAACTCATCATATTTCCTCACATTTCCCACCATTTCCTTCGCATGGCTATACATTTTCCTTTTGCACAACATCGATGCTCCAGTCGGCTTAGGTGGTTTCTTCTTCACAAAAGCTCCATTTTTCACGCCGTTATTAAGCACTTCTTTCGTTTTGGTAGGAACACAGTAGACTATACTGAGAGGCAGAGGAGATGCATGGTCAGACTTGTGGAATTGATACTTGTCCGAATCGAAAAGCAATACTTTGAGTTGCTGACTGGCGGGAGGATTGCTCTGAAGTCGCTCATTGAAGCAGCGAAGAAAATCTGTCTTGTTGTACTTGGCTCTTTGAAGTACCAAGTAGTCAAGATAGATAGGCAGCACCAATTGAGACGTAACGCAGTTTAAAATTCCTATAAACTGCTTCAAACAGAGCTTATCTGAGCAAGATTTCGAGTAAGTCACCAAACTGTCTGCTCGGCCCGGTTTGGTCCTGACTATGCCCACCTTATTGAAATGTGCTCGACCTCTCATCACCTTAAGCTTTTTGGCCGGAGGTTCCCAAGAATCAGCACAATTTGAGGAGACAACAGACATAGATGCGTCTCCACATGGCGGTTCCGAAATGTAGAGTGCCAATGAGACGTCGTTCTTGAGACGAAAAGGTCGCTTTCCATCGATATCTTCACATAGAAGTATCAGTTCATGTTTATCCCCAACCTTCTTACTCAAACGGACCGCTTCGTCCACCAAAAGCCAATTAAAAGCTCGTAGACACAAGATCTCGGCATGATTGTCGTGAACAATCCATCCATCCGAGTATTCTCGAACGCTATCAGGCATGGATTTCACTCCAGTAGCCAATGTGAGCACTGACACCGAGTCTTGGTGTATGGCGACAAGACCTGCTAGAACAGACCATTCCTTCGTTCCATTGGACCGAACAGTAGGTTTTCCAGACTTATCGAGCGCATCAAATGCTGTTACCACTGCGTTGGCTATTCTGTTCGGTAGGTCCATGTCGTGCAGGTACAAGAGATGGAGATGGAGAAGGAGATGGAGGTGGAGGTGGAGATAAGTTGGGGATGAAATTGAAGAGGGAGAAGAGTGTGATAATACAGATAATAGAATTTATTAGAAATATCATGAATAGTGCTGCAATAGCCAAATGAATAGAAATTTGTCGCGTAATCAATCGACTGGTGGTAACAAACCATGAAACATACAACATCTCCATTTACGAAGTGAACACTACTTTTCCAACAGCACGGTTGGACGCAACTCTATCCACACCTTTCTGGAAGTCTTCCAACTCATAAACACTGTCAATCACCACATCAAACTCGTGGTTTTCCAAGTATTCAACCAATTTGTCTGGCCATGTCTGCTTGGTATCGTTCAGAATCTGAACCATCTCATAGTAGTAGGGTAAAAATCCCGTTTTGGATCTGAAAATCCGGAAAAAAGTGCTGAAATTGTTGGACACAAGACTCAAGAAGCCCTTTGAGTAGTCCAGCTTGGCGTCACCGGTTACAGTCACATAGGCCCCACCTTCCTTTCTGGATCTAAGGATTTCTTCGATCTGAGGGAACAAATCACTGTTTCCACAACAGTCCAAAATGGCATCGAATTTGCCTGTGATCTTCACACTTTCCAAAACCGCGTTCAAGATGTTCTTGTTCTTCGTGTAGTCGATCACCTCGGTTGCTCCATACTGTCTTGCTACAGGTTCAGTCTTACCTGAACAAGTGACCACAATATGTTCCGAGCCATAGATTTGTTTGGCCAATTGCACGGCATATCTTCCCACCGACGTTCCAGCTCCCAAAATAAGCACCTTTCTGAAAGAAGCCTCTGGCTTGTCGGTTTTCACCAGCAGACAATACTGAAACAAAGACTCAGCTGTACCAAAAACAAGAGGATAAGCTGCAGCCTGTTCGTAAGAAAGCTTTGCTGGAATTTTTCTGATCGACGCACCAGACTCTTTGAAAGGCTTGATCAAAATGTATTCCGCCATTGAACCATCGGAGAAATACGTCAGATTAAAACCACACACCTTGTCTCCGATCTTGAAATCGGATTTCGCAGCCACCGAGCCTCCAACAGCCAAAACATCTCCCGAGAAGTCAAAGCCAATGCCTTTGTCACTGAAGGAGAATATCGAGTAAACGGTGTTCTTGACCAAAAGGTCAACGGGATTAAGTGCTGATGCCCGCACCTTGACCAAAACACTGTCGTCAGGAATCAGGTAATTGTCACCATTTTGCTTAATTGGCAACGACACGGTCTTAATTGAAAGAGGCGAGTTTTTGTTCCTGTAACGAACGGCTTTAAAGGTAAAAGACATTTTTTCAGGGGCTGGAATTGGTGGGGTTACTGGTTAATATATATACGGGACAAATGCCGGAATTAGAGAAAGTCCGTCGGGGTTCTGGTTTGGGTGGCAACCATAGTACCATCGACCCATGAATCCAAACTATGAAGACATTTGGCTATTAGAGATGTTAACGTGTTCATATAAATTCTTCAATAAGCATTTATCATGGTATTGGCAACTGTGAATGTAGACAACCTCGGATTGTGAATGTAGACAACTACACCATGTATCTCACACCATCACACCATGAATTTCACACTAAATCTAAGGGTCCCAATGAAAGTACTACACCAAAAAAGAATAATTTATACTTTATCAAAATGCTTTCAAATTATGTCATTGGTCTTGAGATTCTCAATTTGTCAATTCATCAATTCTTAAGACTTCAATTCTTCAAGTCCCCCACAAAGCCTTTCCTCTCTTCATCTTCTCTTTCTCATCATGGCCCCCATAACTCCCAAACCCACCGCCAACACTCCTCCAGCAATTCCTAGCCCAATGAGTCCGTCTTGAGTTACCTGGTCGTCGATTGCCTGCTTTAGGGCCTTGAACTGAGTGTTCTCAGGCTCCTTTTCAAGCAACGACTCTGCGTAACGCCGGGCATTGGTGAATTCACCGATCTTGACGCTTCCGAGCGCCAAGTAGTAGAGAGAGTCTCTCCGGAGTGATGGAACGTCTCTGTAGAGCGTGGCCAAAATGTCTAGCGCCTGTCTCTGCGCCTTGTGGTTGTCTGTCTTGAGAAGTGCCCATGCGTAATTGAACAGTGATTGCGGGGATGGTGGATGCTCTGACTCGACCTGATTTCTGAGGATCTGGAGCTGTTCAGGTGCAATGGGCTCGTTGACTTCTTCTAGTGCCGCATAATTTCTCTTGAACATGAAAGACATAGTGGTACGGATAAGTTATACGCAGAATGGAGTATGAAGTATGGAGTATAGTGTATGGAGTATGGAGGAGTATGGAGGAGTGTCGAAATATGGGGAAATTTGGACTCGACGGAGAAATTTGTAATTGAAATGATTTGAATTTGAAAGTATTGGAATTGAAAGTATTGGAATTGAATTCATGGCATACATAGTTATTAGAGAAGTATAGACATGGAAATGAAACGTCATTCTGGTGGACGAATGAGAAAGGCATGAAATCGTGGAACTAGTTATAGAAAGAACAAAAAATCAGAGGGAGGAAAATGGGAAAATCAAAGCAACACAATAAAGCTTTGCAGAATTGAAGTTTGAGAGAATCCATCAATAAAAAAGAAAAGAAAATAAACTGTTTATTGAAATGGGAGATGGTCCTTACTGATACCTTCAATCAATGACTGATCCTCTTGTATTCATACACAAGGATCCACCAATTTCATACATTCCATTCATTTTGATATCATTTAGCACTGGTTGAGATATACCTTGTTTAGATTTCTTTCAGATCACATTAACCATCATTCTCTCATCCATCACTTTTTCCATTATTCTCCACTACCTGTACACCATCCATCACCAATAGACCTAACCACCAACTTATCCACCACCAAAACATTGAAAATCCTTTAATATCCCCATAGCATTCCCAACCAATCAATTACCTTTCATCAAAGAGCCCACTTAAATTTGCAATTCACTTGCCAACCCCAATTCAATTCTTCTACCCACTCTCCACTAATTAATTCTCACCCAATTCTCACACTAATTCTCACCATATCATACACCAATGCAAGACAATCCCTCCCCCACCAAGTATTCCCTTTTCAATATCTGGGGAGTGACTCTCGCCCTCAAGGCATTGCTCACCATTGGTTACCACTCCACGGACTTTGATGTTCATAGAAACTGGCTAGCCATCACCCACAACTTGCCAGTAGCTAAATGGTATCTTGAGAATACTTCGCAATGGACACTCGACTATCCGCCATTCTTCGCCTATTTCGAATGGGCTTTGTCACATTTGGTTCCTTCTTTCGTTGTCAATGATGGCTGCTTGTCAATTGTTGAGAAAGGTATCTATGGCTTGCCTACCATCTACTTTCAACGACTCTCGGTCATTGTCAGCGAAGTAGTGTTGTTTGCCTCGTTGCAGTGGTACTTGGCCACCAGTAAGTCGCATCTGGAGACTCGCCGGGCTTTCGTGGTGGCTCTGAGTCTTGTTCTTTCGCCTGGTCTACTCATTATCGATCATATCCATTTCCAGTACAACGGCATGATGTACGGACTACTAGTGCTCATGATTAACTCTGCAAGGCTTGAAAAGTACTTGTGGTGTGGCTTCTGGTTCAGCACCTTGCTATGCTTCAAGCACATCTACCTCTACTTGGCACCAGCAGTATTTGTCTTCTTGCTCCGTGTTTACTGTCTCAACTTGCAATATGACACAAAAAAGAGCTTTCTCGACAACGCTGTGCGTATGGTGCAGTGGAAAAATTCACTTAAGTTAGGTTTGGTGGTTATTGGTGTGTTTTCGCTGGCTTTTGGCCCCTTCATCTACTACAACGTGATTCCAAACGTTGTGGAGAGACTCTTTCCCTTTAGTAGAGGCTTGACCCATGCTTACTGGGCCCCTAACATTTGGGCCATCTACTCCTTCTTCGACAGACTTCTTATCCAAGTTTACCACCGCATTCCATTGTCAAGAATCCCACTTCAACGGATCTTCCAGTTCGATGTCAAAATGCTCAACGACCCTAAAATGCTCAAATCGACAACCAGAGGCATTGTCGGGGATATCGAGTTCTTGGTATTGCCTAGAATCCCTCCAAAGTTGACATTTCTCCTTACGCTCTTCTATCAGGTCATGGCCCTTATACCTCTTTTCATGCAGCCCACCTATGAGAGATTCATTGGTGCCTTGTCTCTCTGTGGTTACGCATCATTCTTATTTGGCTGGCATGTCCATGAGAAGGCCGTGTTGATCATCATTTTTCCTCTCTCGTTCCTTGTTGCCAGAGACAAGAGGCTTTTGGCACCTTTTAATCTTTTAGCATCGTGTGGCTACGTGTCGTTGTTCCCGCTCATTTTCACTTGCGAGGAGTGGCTCATTAAGGTCACATACGTGTTACTCTGGTACGTGATTTACTACTTTATGTTCCGAAACATTGTCCAGGTTCCCACCAAACTCGTACGTCCTGGAGCTTACGTTTTAGAGCGGGTTACGAATCTCTACATCCTCGGATTGGTTCCAATGGTGCTTGTAGTAAGTTTGATGGAGTTGTTGGAACATAAATTTGAGTTGATGAAAAAGTTGGAATTCATGCGTCTTATGATTGTGAGTGTCTACTGTGCTGTGGGCGTGGTGAGTCTGTGGAACGGTTTCAATTGGTTGTATTTCGTCGATGAGAGTATCTGGGAAGGCAACTAGAGAATAAGAGCGATTATTCAAATGCGGATAGTAAATTGAAAGATTTTCTCCAATGAACGGTATTTCTTGATCAAACGGTACTCTTTGATCAATTGTACTCAATTTTGCCTCATTCCTCCTGAGATTCTCACTAAGGACAACCATGCAAGCTGGCCCCAAAACGATAAGCTATTGTTGATCACTGTAACGATGGGATTTTTGCTTGACAACCTTCGAAATGTCAAATCTTCAATTGACAGCACTAGCTCACTCGAAGATTTACTTATATTTCCACTCTACACAGTCATTAGACATTGACACATATGGAAATCTGCCAGATGTCCAACCTTATCAACTTGGTCTTACACTCTTAAAAGTCGCCACATCCCTATTTATGCAATTGCAAGTGGTCTATCTTGTGTCTGGGATTGTCCCCTGTTTATTTTCCAAGTGTTGGAACTTGATATCAATGGGTGCTACACTACTCTGCACAATGACTTAATTTCAATGAGGCCATCCTACACACCCTTACTAGGATTCCCCGCAACCCCACATGGCGTCTGGTGATGGACGAGGCATGGAAGATGATTTGTTGAAAAATTAAGCGTGGTATTCCATTCCGGAGTTTGACGCTCCAGACTACGGCATCTCCTAGTTAGTCGCACAGCAAGTGTGTCACACGGTGATGGTGTTACATAACCATCTCAATAGTTGCGGACCTCTGTAATCTATTTAAGGACTTCATCCCTCCGATTTTCGGCCACTTTCTCAAGACATACTATCTTTGTAAAAATGTCGGAAACTATCTCCCTCGGAACCTACTTGTTTGAAAGACTCCACCAGAAACCATTGGACTTGGGATCAATCTTCGGAGTTCCCGGTGACTTCAATTTGACTCTTCTTGATAAGATCGACGAGGTTGATGGCTTGGAATGGCGTGGCTGTGCCAACGAATTGAATGCTGCTTATGCTTGTGATGGCTACTCCAGAGTCAAAGGTGCCTCTGCCGGTGGTGAAGGTATTGGTTTCGCAGCATTAGTGACGACCTTCGGTGTCGGAGAGTTGAGTGCACTCAACGGAGTTGCTGGATCGTTCGCCGAGCATGTTGGAATGCTTCATATCGTCGGAATCCCTTCTTTGGACTCACAGAAGAAGCAATTGTTGTTGCACCACACCTTGGGTAACGGCGATTTCTCCGTCTTCCACAGAATGTCTAAGAACATCTCCCAAACCACTGGCGTCCTCAGCGACCCTGAAACGGCTGCTGACACCATCGACAGGGTCATTGAACAGGCTTTTATCAACCAGAGACCCAGCTACTTGGCCTTCCCTGCCAACATGGTTAATGTGGAAGTCCCCAAGGAGAGATTGAACACACCTTTGAACTTGAACGTTCCTGAGAACGATCCGGATGCACAGGAAGAGGTGTTGGAGACTGTAATTGACATGATCAAGAACGCGAAGAATCCCGTGATTATCGTTGACGCCTGTTGCGCTCGTCACAATGCCAGTAAAGAGGCCAGCGAGCTTATTAAACTCACCAACTTCAAGTATGCCATTACTCCAATGGCCAAGGGTACTCGCTACATCGAAGAGGAAAATGACAGATTTGCAGGTGTCTATGTGGGTAGTTTGTCGTACCCAGAGGTGAAGAGCTCGGTTGAGGGTTCCGATTTAGTACTTTCATGTGGCGCTATGCTAAGTGACTTCAACACTGGTTCGTTTTCCTACTCATTTCAAACCAAAAACGTCGTCGAGTTCCACTCAGACTACACAAAGATCAGAAATGCCAACTACCCTAACGTTAGAATGAAGGAGCTTTTGCTGAAATTGGTGAGCTCCAGTGCCTTGAAATCCGCTGTTGCCAACTACAAACCTGAAAAGTTGAACAAGGATCCAGTCGAGAAGAACGACCTCTCAAATGAGTCCAATATCACCCAGCTGTACTTGTGGTCTCGTTTGTCTGGTTTCTTGAAGGAGGGCGACGTTGTGGTTACTGAAACCGGAACTTCATCGTTTGGAATTGTTCAAACCAAGTATCCAAACAACACCTTGGGTATTTCACAAGTTCTTTGGGGATCAATTGGTTACTCTGTGGGTTCAGCATTTGGTGCCGTCATGGCTGCTGAGGAGCAGAACCCACCCAGAAGAGTGCTTCTCTTTGTGGGTGATGGTTCATTGCAATTAACATGCCAGGAAATCTCATCTATGGTTCGTTTCGGCAAGAGGCCATATCTTTTCGTTTTGAATAACGCAGGTTACACCATTGAGAAATTGATTCACGGAGAGCACGCTGAGTATAACCAGATCCAGCCTTGGAACCACCAAGTGATGTTGGAGTTCTTCGGTGCCAAAAAATCCGAGACCCACCGTGTCCAAAAGGTTGGCGAGCTCGAGAAGTTGTTCAAGGACGAGAAGTTTGCCAAGAATGACATCATTAGATTGGTGGAGATCATGCTTGAGGAGATGGATGCACCAACCAACCTTGTGCTCCAGGCAAAGATGTCTGAAAAGGCTAACGCTGAGCAGTAACTTCATAGGAACAATTCAAATGATAAAATGAACGTCTGTTTAATTCTAGTACAGTAAGTCCGTATCCGTTTTCCATTGATAATGTCCTAAGGCGATAGGTCATTGTGCTATGTACTGGTTATCATCACAAGTAGATCAAATACTAGTGATTCATTCTCAGGAAAATCGAATCAGGGAATAACGCTTCCCAATCTTCGTTAAACAAATCTGAAGTCATGAGGACAGGCGGACCACCAAAAAAGTCCACACTGTTCTCGTCCATGATATTGCCATAGTTTGGTTGGTTGAAAATATGTGAATCAGTGAGGGATGATCTCTCTCCCACATCACTGGTGTCATTCGGTGCCTCATTTGGCTGATTAGAGCATTCTGAGTCAACTGCAGACAATGCTTCCAGATTGACACTCTGTGGAACAGATTCAGATGAAACTTCCCCATTAGTTTCCTCCTTTATTTGAATGTTAGAGAGGACAGGTTTCTTGACCTTCTTAGGTTTGGTCTTCTTATCTGTTGTACGAGGAGTGAAATCAGGATCGTTGACAAATTGCAACTGAAGTTTGCTTTCAATCAGCTTGTACGATTTCTCTGCTAAAGCCCATGTCTTGGAACATCCAGCCAAAACATTCAAGAAATACTTGAGTTTAGTTCTGGTGTCCTCACTCAACTTTTCAGTTGGAGTGGTTAAAAGAATGACAGATATAGACAAAATACTGCAGTAGACGATAAAAATTGACGATCTTCGAAGTCCATGTGTCAGCTCGAACTTCTGGATAGCCACATATAAGTCCTCGATAGCATTGTGACAAATCATAGCAGGAGAGTGGGGGTCCTGTCGGTTGTGGGCCAAGGGAGTACCCACAAACGGACGGTTCAAACATAAAATAAGAATGTAGTAATAGTAACGCACGCTGGCAATGGTGGGATTGTCGGAAACATTCTGCAAGTTCTCTTGGTCCCAATTCAAATCCAGGGGAAGATTCTCCCTCCACTTCATAATCTGAGCGTTATACTGCGATAGCTTCGTGTACCTTGAAGACAAGTCCAAGTCCTCCCCTTCAGAGTCCTTGTGGGCACCAGATTCGTGGTCGGATTTAGTGAAAATGTCATTAAGCATATTGTCAGAGATGTTGATGAGGTTGATGATATGATTCAATGGATCAGAGATATTGGTGACATTCTCCGGAATGTACTTATAGTCATTAATCCAATCCAACTCTGGCAAGTCCTGGGTTTCTGGAATAGACGCATCCAGCAGCTTCAAAAGTGAAGGTCTACCCAATACAAGACTGATGAAGTGATCGGCCATGTAGCAGCCCCAGTAGATTCTGCTTCTGATGGCTACGTCGAGTGGTTTGACGGCTCCATGATTCTTGAGAAACCATACCTCAGGGTTTAACTGGAACCCTAAATCAAATCCCATTCTCATCGCATTACCTGAAAGCATCCATCCAGTAGAGTTGTTACCGTTGCAAATGTCGTAAAATGCTAATAAGAGGAAGCTCTGCACGGAGGTGATACTTGGGTGCTCCAAACTGGACAAAAGCGAGCTTCTGGCTTCATTGTAGTAGGTAATCGAGCGAGAGTAGATGGTGTCCACGTCACACATTCGGGCTCCAAGCGCACAAATGCTGAGGACAAGAACAGGCAGACAATAGAGCGAGTTTGGCTTGGGATTAAAGAAATCAATGAGAAAAGCTTCTCGAAAAACAAACATGTTATGGTCTGGATATTGCCAGGTGAAAAAAAGCCGCAAACACTGAAGAATGTCGGGATCCTTGTTCATGGACTTCAACAAAATGATATCTCTGGATTCCTTCTTCTGCAACAGCGATTTGGACCTGAGCTCGAGCTCATTCTCATAGACACTGGTAGGTCCGTATACCAGCCGAATCTTCGATGAAGGAACGGGAGACAGAGAATGCCTCGCATCCTCATCATTTTTGACCTCATCGGCAATCTTTGATTCCTTTTTCCGTTCTGTTGGTGGAGCATGTTCGCCCAAATATTGTAGGATGCTGGCTTTCTGACTCAGAAAGAAATGGTCTCGCTCATCCAGTGACTTGAGCTTGTCCAATGAGAGAAAAAACTTAGAAAGCGCATCATTTCGCTTCTCCAACGTCAGGACATAGTTGGCAGGTGGCCGTTTCTTCCTCATATCGTTTGGCACCTGAATGCATTCAACACCCAACTTTACACAACTCGAACATGGATGTGCAAAGTTACATTTCACCTTTCGTAGCCGGCATCTCTGGCACGAGAGGGGCATCTCCTTCTTGCTACGCTTTGTGGGTACGTTTACGTCATTTTCCGCGGGTTTGGTAGACGTCTCCGACATTTAATGACAAAAATGGAGATGTTGAAGCTTTTAGTGATAACTAAAGTGCAGAACAAACGGTCTGGTTGTGCATATAAATGGCTGACATTTATGGATGGTGGGGATGAAAGGTATTGATTTATAAGAGCACATGAATTGATTTTTAAAAATATACTAAAGGATATGAAAAATGTTTCATTAGCAAATTGCTCGGTACAAATATTCAATGATCATGATTTTTTTTGGCGTGTTACGCACTCAATATATAGGCGATCCGATGGGATCGATGCTGAAACCTCCT